>ERZ1026901.642-NODE-642-length-26214-cov-29.676058_pt1 | contig 26214 bp, 21 predicted proteins | sample MGYA00380179_ERZ1026901 | MGnify/ENA primary metagenome ERZ1026901 (study PRJEB33269, sample SAMEA4719815) | human gut metagenome | biome: human-associated habitat; feature: organic feature; material: feces | place: Cameroon | collected 2013-10 ... | reverse complement strand
ACGGTGGTGTGAGAGGTCGGTAGGTAAACTAATTACCTACCTCCTACTCGATTGCAGAGGCACATAGAAAAAGCCGGCACCTTAGAGCATTTCTAAGATGTCGGCTTTGCTGCTTTACACGAAGATATATTGCACAAGCAGCATGTAGCTGATTGTGCCGGCTGCGATAGTCAAAAGCAGATTGCGCACTGTAGCCTGCAGGATGACGGTGAGAGCGACGGCGATGGCTTCAGGCAGACCGTGGTAGCCGCTGAAGATTTGCGTGTCCTTGAGCGAGTAGACCACGAGCATACCCATAACCGCAGAGGGTAGCATTTTACCCAAAAAGACCACGAGCGGCGGCGTTTTTTTATTTGCCGGGAAGAGCACAAACGGCAGAAAGCGTGTTACCATCGTCCCGGCGACGACAGCAGCAATTGTTATGATTTCTTCGGATAAGGTCATAGTTTTATGCCTCCTTTATAGTAGGCGGTGACAAAGACGGCAAGCAGAAGCAGCATGGCCGGCGGAATAAAGCTTTGTGGTCCGATGAGCACGAGGCACAGCAGCGGAAGCGCTATGCCTAAAATAGCAGGAGTGTGATTTTCTGTCGCCTGCCATTGGCTGACGAAGATGGCTGTAAAAAGTGCGACAAGAGCAAAGTCCAGGCCCTTAGTATTGATATTCAGACTGCTGCCGAGAATGCCGCCGATGGTTGCACCTGCTACCCAATAAATTTGGTTGAGCAGGGTAACAAAGGTCATGAACCAGCCTTTATCAATGCCTTCAGGAATATCAGCACTGCAATTAATGGCGAAGGATTCATCGCACATGCCAAAAATCAGATAGAATTTTTTCAGTCCAATGCCCTTGTATTTTTCCAGCATCGTAAGGCCGTAAAACAGATGGCGTGAGTTAATCATGAGCGCCATGAAGAAGCAGTAGAGCGGATTAAAGGGACTGAGCAGCATCGTTACGAGGAGAAATTCCATGCTGCCGGCATAAACGAGCGCACTGGTGAAAAAAGGGTACCAGGGCGAAAAGCCCTTGCTGCAAATGTAGAAGCCGTAGGAAATGCCTAAAAAAAGAAACGCTGCACAAATTGGCAGCGTCAGTGGAAAAGCAGCTTTGAATGCTTGTGTATATTTGTTGTTCATAAGTTTAACCTGCACAATTCTTGTATTCATATGAAATATGTAGGTTATATTTTACTGTATCCTGATGAAATTGTCAACGCTGTGGTGCAGGGCCGCTGCTAGAGCGGGCGACAAGACGGCATTTGTATTCTACATGGGTAATAGAAGCGAATTTGCCGTGATGCTCATAGCTGGCGATTTCCTCCTGCAGCAGCTTGAAGGCGCTCTTGCCACACTCGGTGAGCGAGTTGTCAATCGTCGTGAGGCTGATGCCGTACAGCTGCGAGGGGAAGATGTTATCAAAGCCGCACAGGCTGATATCCTCAGGTATACGCAAGCCCTTGTCGATGATGGCGTTATAGGCACCATAGCCGAGCATGTCATTAATGGTGACAATGGCGGTGGTTTCCGATGCTTGCTCCAGACATTTGCAGGCAAGCTCGTAGCCGGTGGCATATTCCACGTCAATGTGCGAAAGCTCATAGTCAGGCGTGATTTCCTTCGTGAAAACTTTCAGGCTGGTACAGGCCGCCTTGCAGATATCCTCCAGACCTTGGCAGCGGCGCACACGCGAGGTATGCTGGTCGTTGAGCGTGGTGGAGAGATAGGCGATGTGCTTATGCCCAAGCTCTGTCAGATGGCGGCCAACGAGCTGACCGGCGGTGAAGTTGTTCATATCGACGGTCGCCAGCTCCAAATCGCCGCGACGGTCGCCGATAGCGACTACGGGCAGAGATTGGCTGAGCTCATAGGCGAGCTGTGGCTGCTGGGGAATCATAGCGAAGATTACGCCGGCAACATTGAACTTACGAGCCTGCTCCATGATGAAGCGCTCCGTATCAGTGTCCCAGTACGTTGTGCGGACAGAGGTAACGAAGCCCTGCTTACGCGCAGCAATTTCAATGCCCTGGATAATCGTTGTGTAGAAGGGATTGAACAGCGAAGGGCAGATAATGATAATCAGTGTATCTGACGGCTTAATCAGAGCATAGCTTTGATGCTTGCTGTTTTTATAGCCCATGCTGTCAGCCAGAGCAAAGACATTTTTGATTGTTTCTGTATTAAAGCGGTCGATGCTGCGGCGGTTGAGAATCATGGACACGCTGGCAGGCGAAAGCCCTGCTTTGGCTGCTATGTCCTTGAGTGTTACTTTTTTCGGCATGGGAGTTCCTTTCTAGCTTACTAATAACAAAAGACAGGCTCCCCAAAAATGGGGAGCTGTCGGTTAATTTTATGATAGCTGACTTAGCGGCCGATAACCTTGGCAGCCTTGTCCGGGAAGTTGGTGATGAGGATATCGGTGCCTGCATCAATGAGCTGCTGCATGAGCTCTTCGTCGTTCGGTGTCCAAGCCTGCAGAATGATGCCGTGCTTGTGCAGGTCAGCGGCAACGCCTTCCTTCAGGCAGAAGTAGCTGCGGGAGTTAACGGATGCAGCACCTTGAGAAGCAGCATAATCGCCTACGTTTACCAGCCAGGTGTCTATCAAAAGACCACATTTAGCTTCCGGCATGAGCTTTTTGATTCTGGCAATGGTGTAGTGGTTGAAGGAGGAGTACCAAACCTGCTCTTCCAGGCCGTATTCCTTGACCATAGCGATGAGCTTTTCCTCAATGCCTTCATATTCATAAATGCTGGTTTTCAGCTCGATGTTGGTGATAAGCTTCGTGGTTTTCAGCCAGTCGAAGTATTCGCGCATTGTCGGAATGGTCTGGCGCGGGAAGAAGCCCTTGATATTTACGCCGACGGAAAGCATTTTGAGCTCTTCTAAGGTATGGTCCTTGAGCAGGCCGCTGCCGTTGGTGGTGCGGTCCAGCATTTCGTCGTGCATGATAACGAGTTCGCCGTCCTTAGTCAATTGAACATCTAATTCAATGCCATCAGCCTTGGTTTCCTCTGCAACCTTTTGGAAAGCGAGCATAGTGTTTTCGGGGTAGTAGCCGCTGAAGCCGCGGTGTGCAAAAATCATAGTCATTGTATTTTCCTTCTTTCTTACAAGCTGCGCGTAGACTGTTCTGCTAAAAGCATTGCCTGAGCAAAGAGTCATGCTGGCGCAGGTCTACGTAAATTTTGCTGTTTTTTCAACAATATTCAACACTATCTTACCACATATATTGAAGAAAAACAAGTGGGACTCAAAAAGACCATAGCGGACAAAAATAGACCAACAACGTTGTAAAATAAGGCTTTGTGAAATATGACAAAATAAAGTTGACAATTCTGTGTCACTCTGTTAAGATGATATTAGCTTAGTAATGGGAATAATTTTCCACTAAAATTTCAACAAATTTCAACAGGAAATTAGGAGGATGACAATGAAAAAGATAGTTGCTATGCTTATGATGGCCGTAATGATGCTGGCTTTGGCTGGCTGCGGCGGCGATGACAAAAAGGCTGCTCCTGCAGGCAATGACAAAAAAGTAGTTCTGAAGCTGAGCCACGTATTCTCTCCGGATGAACAGCTTTACAAATCCATGGAGCTTGTTGCTGAACGCATCAACAAGAAAACCAATGGTCGTGTAGAAATTCAATGCTATGGTCAAAACCAGCTGGCTTGCTACAAGGATGGTCTGGAGCAGGTTGCTAATGGCGCTAACTTCATTTCTGTAGAGGATCCGTCTTACCTGGGCGACTATGTACCTGACTTCAAGCCTTTGGTTGGTCCTATGCTGTACCAATCCTATGACGAATACGAGAAGATGATTGAAACTCCGCTCGTAAAAGACATGATGAAAAAAGCTGAAGACAAAGGCATCAAGGTTCTGGCTCTGGACTACATCTTTGGTTTCCGTAATGTTATGACTAACAAGGTTGTAACCAAACCGGAAGACATGAAAGGCCTGAAGCTGCGTACTCCTGGCAGCAAGCTGTTCATTGATACCATCAATGCTATGGGCGCAACTGCTACCAGCCTGCCGTTCTCCGAAACCCTGTCCGGCGTTTCTCAAGGCGTTGTAGATGGTCTGGAAGGCTCCGAATTCACCAACATCGGCACTAAATGCTACGAGCACGTTAAAAACGTAGCAACCACCAAGCACTTCCTGGGCACCTGCGGTGTTTACATCTCCACCAAAGTATTCAACAGCCTGTCTCCTGAAGATCAGAAGATTGTTGCTGAAGAGTTCGCTTATGGCGGCAAAGAAATGACCAAGATTTCCACTGAATCCTATAATAAGGTTTACAAAGAGCTGGAAGCTAAAGGCGTAAAATTCAACGATGTTGATCATGCTGCTTTCGAAAAAGCAACTGAGCCTGTCTTCAAACAAATGGAAGAAAAAGAAGGCGCAACTCCTGGCATCTATGAAAAACTGAAAGCTGAGCTTGCTAAGATCCGCGCAGCAAAATAATGATTACAGGCTATAAAGCACCAGTAATCTGTATTTAACTAGTGTCGTATGTGAAGCGTTTCGTTTATGTTTAAGCGAAACGCTTCCTTTTCGTAATCAACAAATATTTTTATGGAGGTAAAATTTTGAGTAAAACCTTAAGCTTTATTCTTAATAACTTTGAGGATTTAATCTCTGCGTTTTTTATCAGCGTAACGACTATCCTCGTTGTTATCAACATTGTTATGCGTTATATTTTTAACTCCGGCCTGGTCTGGTCTGAGGAGGTTGCTACCGGCTGCTTCGTCTGGTCTGTCTTTATCGGCGCTGTTGCTGTTTTCAAGCATCGTGGTCACGTTGGCGTTGATATCATCGTTAAAAAAATGCCTCAGAGCGTGCAGAAGGCTGTAGCCTTGATTACCGATATCATTCTTGTAGCTTTGAACGGCTATATGTCCTATCTTTCCATTCTCTATATTTCTAAGTCCTATACGAAAATGACACCGGTTCTGGGTATTTCTTCTGTTTATATCAGCTCTTCTGTACTGATTGCTTTCGTACTCATGACCATATATTCTGTAAAATTTGTCTGGCAGGATCTGCGCGGACAGGCTAAGGAGGAAAAATAATGGCTTACTTACCCGTGATAATTGTTTTTGTGCTGTATTTTTCTAGTATTCCTATCGCCTACGCGCTGTTCGGTGCGACGATTTCCTACTTCACCTTCCTGGATGCGACCTCTCCGGCACATCTGGTATTTCAGCGTATTGTCACCAGCACGCAGTCCTTCCCGCTGCTGGCGATTCCCTTCTTCATTATGGCTGGCTCTATCATGAACTATGCAGGCATCAGTGATAAGCTGATGAAATTTACTGATGTGCTCATGGGTCATATGACCGGCGGTCTGGCGCAGGTTAACGTGCTTCTGAGTCTGCTGATGGGCGGCGTGTCCGGCAGTGCGAATGCCGATGCTGCAATGCAGGGCAAAATGCTGGTACCGGAAATGGAAAAACGCGGCTATGGCAGAGCCTTCAGTGCTGCTGTTACGGCTGCTTCCTCTGCCAGCACACCTGTTATTCCGCCTGGCATTAACCTGATTATCTATGCTTTGATTGCCAGCGTTTCTGTTACGAAGATGTTTATGGCAGGCTATGTTCCTGGCGTGCTGATGGCTGTGGCTATGATGATTGTCGTTGCTATCATTTCCAAAAAGCGTGGCTACAAGCCTTCTCGTGAAAGAGCTGCCACCTTTGGCGAAATCATGACGCAGCTTAAGGAATCCATCTGGGCACTGCTGTTCCCGTTCGGTATTATTGCTGGTCTGCGTATGGGCATGTTCACTCCGTCTGAGGCCGGCGCTGTTGCTGTTGTATATTGCCTCATTGTCGGCACCTTCATCTACAAGGAGCTGAAATGGGAGTATGCTTGGCCGATTATGAAGGAAACTATTTATGGCACCAGCTCTGTTGTGCTGATTATCGTTGCTGCCTCCTTCTTTGGCTATTACCTGAACTGGGAGCGTATTCCGCAGCAGATTACCTCTGCGATGCTGGACTTTACGCGTGATCCGTATATGATGCTGATGCTCATTAACGTGCTGCTGCTGATTCTGGGTATGTTCCTGGAGGGCGGTGCAGCGCTGATTATTCTGGCTCCGCTGCTGGTTCCTGTTGTGACCAAGCTGGGTGTTGATCCTGTTCACTTTGGTATTATCTGTATTGTTAATATCATGATTGGCGGTCTGACGCCGCCGTTCGGTTCGATGATGTTTACGGTCTGCGCGATTACAGAAACGCCGCTTGGCGATTTCTTTAAAGAGGTTTGGCCGTTTATCGTGGCGCTTTTGATTACGCTGCTCATCGTTACCTATGTACCTGGACTGGTTATGTTCCTGCCTAATCTCTAAGTTTCTGTTGTATATTGAGGAAAGGTCGTGACGCAATGACTACTAACAAATATATTATGGCTCTGGATCTGGGCACTACGAGCTGCCGCTGCATTCTTTTTAATAAGCAGGGCGAAATCTGCAGTGTAGCGCAAAAGGAGTTTACGCAATATTATCCGCAGGCCGGCTGGGTTGAGCATGATGCTGAGGAAATCTGGGCGACGCAGGTTGGCCTGATGTATGAGGCGATGAGCAAGCTCAACGTCACTCCGGCGGATATTGCCGGTATCGGCATCACGAATCAGCGTGAGACGACTGTGGTTTGGGATAAGGAAACAGGACGCCCGGTCTGCAAGGCGATTGTTTGGCAGTGCCGCCGTACTGCGGAGTATTGCGACCTGCTGAAAATCCGCGGCTATGCAAATATGTTCCGTGAAAAAACCGGCCTTGTGCTGGACGCATATTTTTCTGGCACCAAGCTGCACTGGATTCTGGAGAACGTGCCGCAGGCACAGGAGAAGGCAGAAGCAGGCAAGCTGCTGTTCGGCACGATTGACAGCTGGATTATCTGGAAGCTGACCGGAGGCAAGGTACACGTAACGGATTATTCCAACGCATCGCGTACTTTGATGTTCAATATTCACACGCTGGAGTGGGATGAAGAAATTCTGACGGTGCTGGGCATTCCTAAGGCGATGCTGCCGGAGGTTAAGCCGTCGAGCTGTATTTACGGCACGACTGACGCCAAGCTGTTTGAGGTGAAGATTCCTATCGCCGGTGCAGCAGGCGACCAGCAGTGCGCTCTCTTCGGACAGACCTGCTTTGCTGCCGGTGAGGCGAAGAACACCTATGGTACAGGCGGCTTTATGCTGATGAACACCGGGGAAAAGCCTGTGGACAGCAAAAACGGTCTGGTGACGACGATTGCCTGGGGCGTAGACGGCAAGGTTGAGTATGCGCTGGAGGGTTCGATTTTCGTAGCCGGCGCTGCTATTCAGTGGCTGCGTGATGAGCTGGGCCTGATTCGTGACGCGTCTGAGTCTGAGGCGATGGCTAAATCCGTTCCTGATGCCAACGGCTGCTACATGGTGCCTGCCTTCGTCGGCCTGGGTGCGCCGCATTGGAACCAGTATGCGCGTGGTGCGATTGTGGGCCTGACTCGTGGCGTCAACCGCAACCATATAGTGCGTGCCACGCTGGAGGCTATTGCTTTTCAGGTGTATGACGTGCTGAAGGCAATGGAGGAGGACAGCGGCATTAAGCTTTCTTCTCTGCAGGTTGATGGCGGCGCGTGCGCCAACAACTTTCTCATGCAGGTACAGGCTGACGTGATTGACGTGAAGGTTGAGCGTCCGCAGTGCATCGAAACGACGGCAATGGGCGCAGCTTATCTGGCTGGTCTGGCTGTCGGCTACTGGCAGGATAAGGAAACCATCAAAAAGAATCATGTGATTGCGCAAAGCTTTGCTCCGGATATGGACAGCGAGAAGCGCGAAAAGCTTTTGCGCGGCTGGCATCGTGCAGTGCGTGCAGCGTGCATCAGACTGCATCCAGAAGAATAACTAATAATAGCTCATGTGTAAGCAGTAGGCTTGCGCATGAGCTTTTTTCTTCTAAAAAGCAGGATTCATAAGAAGTGAGAAAAAATAAAAGAAAAACTTCGCGAAAAGAGTTGACAAAGTTAGTAGTAACGGTTATAATTAGTACAACAAGTTGATATTGATATTACAGGTGCGTAAGCTCAATAGAGAAGTCGGTGAAAGTCCGACACGGTCCCGCCGCTGTAACGTGAAGCGAGTTTCGTTGATACCACTGGATAGTCTCTGGGAAGGTGAAACAAGCGATGAAACGGAGTCAGAAGAACTGCCTGTAAGATGCATCGTCGTTTGACCTGCGAGAGACGGGGAGAGATGTCTGTGAAGCGCTTTTAGTGTACGTTTGCCTGCTAATATAGCTTTATGATATTTCGCCGTTTTTCAAAAGTCCGAGCCGCAATTGGTTTAGGGCTTATTTGAGAAACGGTTTTCTGTTCTCTATGCCTTTTAAAGGTCGCGTGATGGCTTGCGGCCTTAAGGGATTTGGTCTAAGCCATCGATGCCTTTCAATTTTGAACTTGCTACGGTACTGGACACACCGTATTTTTCAAATTCCATTCTCAAATATTTCTTTTAGTGAGAACATTTCCTTTCTCCTCTCAGTATGGCAGCGTAGGGGTGCGCTGCTATACAGCTAATCTAGCCATCACTACCTGTGGTGGCTTTATTTTTTTGCATAAAGGGGTGAGTATTATATGAAAAAATTGTATTTATCAGGAGAAGCGGCAGCTTTGAAGGAAGCTTATAGCGAGCTTCGCGGTGTCGAGGCTGTGACCGGCGGTATCGCTGAGGCCAGCAATGAGCTGAAAATAAAAGGCGTGGAGATTGACTACAATCCTAAGAAGATTGACATCTGCGAGCTGCTGAAAACTTATTTCGATGTTGTTAATCCTTATGTTCTGGCAGAGGATCCTCTGCTGCAGCCGGCTGTTGTCTACTGCTCCACCGAGGATATACCGCAGATTGAGTATTATGCCCGGTATATGCAAAACCGTGGCGCTGAGCCTTCGGCAGCGTTGGGCAATCTTATTGTCAACGATTCTATTACACCGGGTCATGAAATCAGAAAGATGCTTGTTAATTACGGGCGTCTTGTTAAATTTACAGGCGAGGAAGCCTAATATTTTTATGTTATATGCGGCTTGGAGCTGTGTATATAGATAATTCAAATTCTAAAAGGAGGATTATTAAATGGCTGATGAACAACAAAAATCTACAGCTGTCGTTGATGGTGAAAGACCGTTAACCGACAAAGAACTGGAAGCCATGTTGCGTAAATCAGAGAAAGTAACAGAGTTCCCTGAGGTTACTTTTGATGAATTTACTGAACCCACCTGGGATGAATGGGTGGAGGCATGTAATGCATTGCTGAAGGGTAAACCTTTTGACAAAATCATGTACACCAAAAACTATGAGGGCATTACCTTTGACCCGATTTATTCTCGTAAAGGTACTGATGCAATCCTGCCTACTAACGATTATCCTGGTATGGGCGATTTCCTGCGTGGTGCAACCGTTAACGGTTACGTACACGAGCCTTGGGGTATTGCGCAAGCCTGCGATGAAACCCTGCCGGCTGATAACAATGAGCTGCTGAAGGAAGAAATTTCCAAAGGCTCCACTGTTTACAATATCAAACTGGATACTGCAACTAAGAACGGCGTAGACGTTAAGGATGCAGAAAAACCCGGCGATATTGGCGTGAACGTTACTACCGTTGAAGACATGAGCGTGCTGCTGAATGGTCTGAAACTCGATAAATATCCTATCATGATGTACACCGGCGCCGGCGCTAAAAACCTGCTGGCTCTGACTGTAGCTGCTCTGAAGGGCGCTGGTCATGATGTTAAAGCTCTGCGCGGTGTTATCGGCGGCGACCCGATCGGCGAACTGGTAAAAACCGGCAAAACTGAAACCTCTCTGGAAGCTTTGTATGATGAAATGGCTGAAACCATTAAATTTGCTAAAGCTAATACTCCGGAGCTGCGCACTGTTTTCATCAACAGTGACGTTTACACCGATGGCGGTGCAGAAGCAGTACAAGAGGTTGCTTACACCTTCGCTACCGCAGTTGAATATGTACGTCAAATGCAAAAACGTGGCGTTGAGCTGCACGACATTGCTAACTCCCTGTACTTCTGCTTCAACCAAGGTGCAAACTTCTTCATGGAAATCGCAAAACTGCGTTCCCTGCGTATGATCTGGGCAGCTATTATGGAAGCCTTCGGTGCTGAAGAAGCAGACCGCGCTATCAAGGTTCATGGCCGTTGCGCTCGCTTCACCAAGACCGTTGTTGACCCGTATGTTAACATGCTGCGTAACTGCACCCAAACCTTCTCCAGCGTTGTAGGCGGCGTATGTACCTATGACAACCCGCCGTTTGACGAGCTGATTCGTAAAGGCGACGTATTCTCCCGTCGTATCGCTCGTAACCTGCATGTAATGCTGCAAGAAGAATTTGGTATGCTGAGCCCGATTGATGCTGCCGGCGGTTCCTGGGGCGTTGAAACCCTGACCAAGCAGATCACCGAAAAAATCTGGGCTGAGTTCCAAAAGGTTGAGGAAATGGGTGGCATTGTCAAAGCTCTGGAAGCTGGCTATCCGCAAGCACAAGTTGCTGACGTTCTGGCTAAACGCTTCAAAGCTCTGGAAATGCGCAGCGACCGTGCTGTTGGCGTAAACATGTACCCGAACATGACCGAAGAACCGCTGGAGCGCCGCGAAGAGGACACTCCTAAACTGAAGAAAGAACGCGAAGCTGCTGTTGCTGCTTACGTTGCTGACATCGACACCAACTATCTGGCTGGCAAGCTGGCTGCTGTTGAAACCGTTGAAGGCGCAATCGAAGCATTCAGCAATGGTGCTACTATCGGCCAGGTTGCTGCTGCATCCTGCAAGGCTGAAGCTCCGGAAACCGTTGAAGCAATCGCTGCTCATCACTGGACCGAGCGTTATGAAGCACTGCGTTTTGAAACTGAAGATTATGTTAAGAAGACCGGCAAAAATGTTGAAGTATTCCTGTGCAACATGGGACCAATTCCTCAACATAAAGCTCGTGCTGACTTCTCCACTTCCTTCCTGCAGGTTGGCGAATTCAACGTTCATCTGAATGATGGTTTCCAAGATGGCGAAGATGGCGATCAATACGAGAAATGCCTCAAAGCTTTCAAAGAAGGCGACTACGATGTTGCAGTTATCTGCTCCACCGACGCAACCTATCCGGAAATCGTTCCGAAACTGGCTCCGATGATCAAGGCAGCTATGAAACCGTCCGCAACTCTGTTCTTGGCTGGTGCTGCTCCGAAAGATCTGGAACAAGTTTACAAGGATGCAGGTGTTGATGACTTCATCAGCGTAAAAGCTAACTGCTTCCAAACCCTGAAGATGCTGCAAAAGAAGAAAGGGATGATTGAATAATGAGCATTAATCCGGATTTCACTAAAGTAGCCCTTCCTGATCATCCTTCTTGTTCTTATGACGAATGGAAGAAAAATCTGGAAGAAAAAATGGGCGAAAACTATGATGCCCTTTATGATACAACCTTGGAACGTATTCCGAAAGCTCCGCTGTACACCAAGGATATCTATGATAAATGTAACCATCTGGACTTCACGAGCGGTATTCCTCCGTTCCTGCGTGGTCCTTATTCTACAATGTATGTATTCCGTCCGTGGACTGTACGTCAATATGCAGGTTTCTCCACTGCTGAAGAATCTAACGCATTCTATCGTCGTAACCTGGCAGCAGGCCAAAAAGGTCTGTCCATTGCGTTCGACCTAGCGACTCACCGCGGCTATGACGCTGATAACCCGCGTGTAGTTGGTGACGTTGGTAAAGCAGGCGTATCTGTTTGCTCCATGCTCGATATGAACATCCTGTTCTCCGGTATTCCTCTGGATCAGATGTCCGTATCCATGACCATGAACGGCGCAGTTCTGCCTGTCCTGGCATTCTTCATCGTATCCGGTGAAGAGCAGGGCGTAGATAAATCCATCATGGCTGGTACCATTCAGAACGATATTCTGAAAGAGTTCATGGTACGTAACACCTACATTTATCCGCCTGCTATGTCCATGCGTATCATCGGTGATATTTTCGAATACACCACCAAATACATGCCGAAATTCAACAGTATTTCTATTTCCGGTTACCACATTCAAGAGTGCGGCGCAACCTGCGACCTTGAATTAGGCTACACTCTGGCCGATGGTATGGAATATATCCGTACTGGTGAAGCTGCAGGCCTGCCTGTAGATGCTTTCGCAAAACGTCTGTCCTTCTTCTGGGATATGGGCAAAAACTACTTCATGGAAGTTGCGAAGATGCGTGCTGCTCGTGTTCTGTGGGCTAAGATTCTTAAGAGCTTCGGTGCTAAGAACCCGAAATCCATGGCACTGCGTACTCATAGCCAGACCTCTGGCTGGTCCCTGACCGAGCAGGATCCGTTCAACAACATCTCCCGTACTTGTATGGAAGCTATGTCTGCTGCTCTGGGCCATACCCAATCCCTGCATACCAACGCACTGGACGAAGCTATCGCACTGCCGACAGACTTCTCCGCTCGTCTTGCTCGTAACACCCAGCTGTACATCCAGGATGAAACCAAGGTTTGCAAGATTATCGATCCGTGGGGCGGTTCCTACTATGTTGAATACCTCACCAACGAAATCATTCGCCGTGCTTGGGCTCATATCCAGGAGGTTGAAGCACTTGGTGGTATGGCAAAAGCTATTGCAACCGGCCTGCCGAAGATGCGTATCGAAGAGTGCGCAGCTCGTCGTCAAGCTAACATCGATAGCGGCAAGGAAACCATCGTTGGCCTGAACAAATATCGTCTGGCTAAGGAAGATCCGCTGAACGTATTGTCCATCGATAACACCGCAGTACGTAACGCTCAGATTAAACGTCTGGAAAAACTGAGAGCAGAGCGTGACAACGATGCAGTTGCCCGCGATCTGGAAGCTATTACGAAGGCAGCTGAAACCCGTGATAACGGCAACCTGCTGGAGATGGCTGTACAAGCTGCACGTGACCGTGCATCCCTCGGTGAAATTTCTGACGCAGTTGAAAAAGTTTCCGGTCGTTTCAATGCTGTAATCCACACTGTATCCGGTGTATACTCCAGTGAATTCAGCGGCAACGACGATATGGAAAAAGCTAATAAACTGGCTGATGAATTTGAAAAACTTGAAGGCCGTCGTCCTCGTATCTTCTTGGCTAAGATGGGCCAGGATGGTCATGACCGCGGACAAAAAGTTCTGGCAACCTCCTTTGCAGATATGGGCTGGACCGTCGACGTTGGTCCTCTGTTCCAGACTCCGGAAGAATCTGCACAAGACGCTGTAGATAACGACGTTGATATGGTTGGCTTCTCCTCCCTGGCTGCTGGTCACAAGACCTTGCTGCCGGCTATCGTAGAAGAACTGAAGAAACGTGGTCGTGAGGATATTATGGTCTGCATTGGCGGCGTAATTCCTGCTCAAGACTACGATTATCTGTATGAACACGGCGCAGCAGGTATCTTTGGACCTGGTACCAACATTCCGAAATGCTGCATCCAGCTGCTGCAAATGCTGGTTGACCGTGCAAAGGCTGAACAAGAGTAAGAGCGAGGTGAGCTAAATGCCTGAAACTGGTGAAAAGGATATTAGACCGAGTTGGGTACCCCTGAAAAAAGACCCAAATTTTGCCTGCTCCGTAATGAGTGGCATTGACAGCGCGGTGAACGCTGTATCAGAGGAGAAATATAACCCTGCGGATAAAATCAGAAAATTCCCTTTGAGAAAGAAGCCTTCTACGGAAGAGCTGATCAAGGGAGTCAGTGAGGGCGATCGCAAAACTTTGTCTCAGGCAATTACGCTTATTGAAAGTAACGCTCCGAAAGACTTCGATAAAGCGCAGCGTGTGCTGCAGGGACTTTTGCCGCGTACAGGCAAAGCACTGCGTATCGGTATTTCCGGTGTGCCTGGTGCCGGTAAGAGTACCTTTATCGAATCCTTCGGCCAGCTGCTGTGTCATCAGGGCTATAAGGTTGCCGTTCTGGCAGTTGACCCGACAAGCTCGATTACCGGTGGTTCTATCTTAGGTGATAAAACACGTATGCAGATGCTTTCGCGTGAGCCGAACTGCTTCATCCGTCCTTCCCCGGCAAAGGGAACCTTGGGCGGTGTTGCACGTAAGAGCCGTGAAACTATGCTTCTCTGCGAAGCTGCAGGCTGCGATGTTATCCTGGTAGAGACCGTCGGCGTAGGCCAGTCGGAGATTACTGTGCGTTCCATGGTTGACTTCTTCATGCTGGTCGTACTGACCGGCGCTGGTGATGACCTGCAAGGCATCAAGAAGGGCATCATGGAGGTTGCTGATGCTATCGTTGTCAACAAAGCCGATGGCGATAACCTGCCTAAGGCTATTGTTACCCAAGGCGAATATGAGCGTATGATTGAATTTATCCGTCCGGCTACCGAAGGCTGGAAGACCCATGCTTACAGATGTTCTGCTCTGACTAAGGAAGGTCTTTTGGAGCTTTGGGCTGTGATGCGTAAATTCGAGAAGGTTACTAAGGAATCTGGTGCCTTTGACAAACGTCGTAAGTCGCAGACAGTTGCTTGGGTTAACAGCATGATTGATGAGCATCTGCACAATCTGTTCTTTGAAGACCCAATGATTAAGGGACGTTTACCGGCAGTTATGGAAGCAGCTGTTAATGGCGTGGTATCCCCGAGCCAGGCTGTAAACGAGCTGATTAACGCCTTTGATATTGATCACGCTTCAATGAGACATCGCAATCAAAACAAATAAGGCTGGCGACAAAGCACCCTAGGTGATAGTTGACCAGTAAATAGAAAAGCAGGCTGCTGCATGAAAATGTGGCGGCCTGCTTTTTTAGGTACAGATTTTCTGTATTACTAAAGGTAGGTTATAAGCAAAACAGCTGCGAGGACTTGGACGTTTCCTCGCAGCTGTTTTTGTGCTTTTGTTCTCCATAGACGAAAGGGGTGTGTCGTAGAGATCTATGTAAATTTGTCCTCTTAGTGAGTTTAGATTTCGGCCTGCTTTTCGATGTCGCCGAAGTAGAAGCTGATGAGCTTTTTGTATTCGCCGCTCTTTTTGTAATCCTTCAGAGCTGCGTTGAGCTTTTGCATGAGCTCGTTATTATCTTTGTTTGCATACATTACCAGGTCATCCTGACGGTCGGAGTGACCAATAACAACTAAGCAGTTGTCATCATCGGTATGCGTCATATAGTAAGCAGTGGTCAGGTTGCCGCAGATAGCAAAATCTGCTTCACCGGTTTCTACTGCGTGCAGAGCGCTTTCGTTTTGCGGATATTCTACGATTTGCGCGTTAGGCAGAGCTTTTGCTACGCGAACAGCAGAAGCGCCCTTTTTAATTGCTATCTTGCGGCCGGCAATATCATTCATGGTCAGCTTGCTGCCCTTTTTAGCAACGATAGAGAAGGCTGCCTTGGCATACGGCTCGCTGTAAGCGTATTTTTCGCGTCTTGCTTTGGTGGAGCTGAAGTTGTTTACCGCCAGGTCATAATCCTTGCTGTCCAGACCGGTAAGCAGGCTTTGGAACTCGACATTAACGAATTCAACCTTGTCATAGCCCATCTTTTTTCCCAAATCGTTCATTAAATCAATATCAAAACCAGTGAATTTGTTTTGATCCTTCAGGTACAGCTCAAACGGTGGGGAAGCTGGGGATGTTGCCACACGCAGAACCTTTTCAGCAGCGGGAGCTGCTGCTTGTTTGTCGCTGCCACAGCCGGCTAACATGAGCAGGCAGAGCATGCTGATGATTAAGAAGAGCGTCTTTTTCATAAGCGGATACCTCCATGTGAATTATTTAATTATTGTAAATCACTCAATCATATGAGCAATTACTCATTCGTCGAGATAATTATATACCCCCTTTTCACTTGCTGTCAAGGGGATATATAAGAAAAAATTCAGTAGTTATATGCAGATTGCATTAGTCAAGATGCTCCGGATGCAGGTTTTTCGGACGCAGATCAGGCGGCAGCATAATGCAGGAATCATGGCTGTCCTCGCTGAGCGGGTTGACGTGGACCATGCAGTGCTTTACGAGCGGGAAGTTAGCCTCAATCGCAGTATGCACCGTTTCTGCGATATGGTGCGCCTGCAGCAGCGTCAAATCGTCCTTGACGCTAAGCTCAATATCCACATAGATACGGTTGCCGAAAAGACGCGTATGCAGGCTGTCGAGATGCTCTACGCCGGGAACGCGGACAACAAGCTTCTCTAAAGCGATATTCGTTTCTTCGTCACAGCTGCGGTCTACCATTTTATCCATGGAGTCCTTGAAGACCTCGTAGGCAGCGTAAAGAATCATAACGCAGATGACAAGGCTGGCGATGGGGTCAAGCACTGGGTAGCCCATGCGTGCGCCGAGGATGCCGACAAAGGCGCCTACGGAGCTCATAGCGTCGCTGCGGTGATGCCAGGCCTCGGCCATCAGTGCACCGGAGTTGATTTTTTTGGCAGCGTTTCTGGTATACCAGAACATTGCTTCTTTCGCCAGAATGGAAACTACGGCAGCCCACAGAGCCAGCTGACCGGGAACCTCAAGCTCGCCGCTGTGGCCGGTGATTTTTTCGTAGCCGCTGTAGCCGATTAAAAGAGCGATAATAGTAAGGATGACTGCGAGCAGGATGGCGGCAACGCATTCGATGCGTTCGTGACCATAGGGATGCTCGTCATCAGACGCCTTGTTGGAAAATTTAACGCCCGCCATAACAATCAGCGTGCCAAAGACGTCGGATGCGGAATGGATACCGTCGGAAATCATTGCTGCGGACTGCGCCATAAAGCCGGCGATTAATTTGCCCAAAGACAAGAGCAGGTTGCCGATGATGCTGTTGATAGAGACTATCATGGCTATTCTTTCGGCTTCGTTTTCAAATTTCATTTAAAATGCCTCCTTCGATTGTGCGGACTAGTCTGGTGTAAGCCAATTTTCTTTGCGGCAGGCATTTTTTTATTTAAACATATAAAAAACGCCTGCGAGATAGTAGTTAACTGTCCCGCAGACGTTGCATTCACTGTCTGCTGCCCGTGAGGGCCCGGCTGCAAAAACCGCAGATACGGTTTACCGCCTGATCAGGTTGTACTGTAGCTAAATTGCAGTGCAAAGAGATTATCTGCATTATAAGCGGTTAGCAGAGGGTTTGTCAAGCGATTTTTGCTATTATTCTTCGTCGTCAAATTCCTTGAGCGTGCCATAGGCTACGAGAATTGTGCCCTTAGGCGAAGCGAGTGCCGGGCAGACGTAGAGGATAACGCCTGTCTGCTCTGCGTAGTAGGTGGTGATGGTGTTGCCGAAAACGTCGGTGATGCGGCCCAGAACCTGGCCCTCCTCTACGAAGTCGCCGCTGTGAATATGGTGCAGCCAGCAGCCTGTTTCCAGCGCTTCAAGATAAATGAGGTTTTCTACATCGCGCGGAGAGTGGTGGCGCGGTTTTACAGGCAGGGAGAACATTTTCAGCTTGCGCAGGATGTTGCGTACATCGTCCTTGTAGGCTTCGATATCCTCATGCAGGCAGAGGCCTGCGCCGCCGCGTTCGATGAGGATGGACGGCAGTCCGGTGCTGGCAGCGTAGTTGTAAGCGCCGCCGGTTGCCAGCGAGCGTACCATGTATTCCATGTCGAGCACGCGTGCCACGGAGCGGGAGGCTTTCTCAACCTCGGGCGTGGGCTGGCCGGGATAGTAAACGTAGGGATGCAGGCTTTCGTGAATATCGCCGCTGTGCATATCTACATAGAAGTCAGCGATAGGGAAGAAATTGCTGCTGATTAAATATGCAGTTTTGTCGGCGAGCGTTCCCAGCGGATCGCCGGGGAAAACGCGGTTGAGGTTTTTGCCGTCCTCAGGCACGATCATCTCACGACGTGCCCAGAAGCCCTGGATGTTTACAGGGTGCATCATAATCAGGCAGCCGCGGACATGCTCAGGCTCGATGTCACGGCCAAGCTCCATAGCTGCAGCAATACCAGGGTACTCGCCGCCGTGGATGCCGGCAGTGATGAGCAGCGTTTTGCCGTCCTCCGTGCCATTGATGATAGTGATGGGAATTTTTACGTGGGTGTCTGGTACGGGCAGGTAGGTGCGCAGCTTTTGGCCACGGTCAATGGTCAGCCCGCATATTTTCATTGTGTCAGACATAAGCTCACTCCTTTGATATACTCATAAATTTTTTGCTTTGGACATGCGTTAGTATATGCTAACTAGCGCCAATGCAAATATTATGCCTTAAATTTCTGCTTTTGGCAAGAACTTTTTTCCGGAAAAGCAGCAGAAGCTGGCATAGGCTTTGCAGAGCAGGTGGAAAAATTTTCCACCAGAATCTAAATTTCTCTCTTGCAATAAATTATAACATGTGATAAGCTATTCACACAAGAGTTTTTTGAAAAATAAAATTGAGTACGAATAAGAAGAAGGGATAGATAAAATGAACCTGCTTACGAACAGGGAATATCTCGGCCTGACAGTGCCGTTTATGCTTTCAACAATGACGCAGCCATTGATGGGAGCGGTGAATACAGCGGTTATGGGACAGCTTCCCGACCCGAAGTATATTGCTGCCGTTTCTTTGGGAGCGATTTTGTTTAACAATCTATATTGGCTGTTTGGCTTTTTGCGCGTGAGCACAACAGGCTATGCGGCGCAGGCCTTCGGTGCAGCGGACAGGGAGCTGGGTACGCTGGCTTTTTTTAAGCCGCTCGTGCTGGCATTGCTGATCAGTCTTGCCTGCATTGTTTTCCAGAAGCCGATTCTTGAAAGCTATCTGGCGATGATTGGTGCGGCGCCAGAGGTAAATGCTCTCTGCCGTGAGTATTATTATATCCTGATTTGGGGAGCACCGCTTGTGCTGGGCAACTACGTTGCGCTGGGCTGGCTCATGGGCCAGACGCGTGTGCGTGCCAGCGTATTTATGCAGGTGTCGATGAATGTGCTGAATATGGCGCTGAGCATCTGGTTTGTTTTTGGTCTGCATATGGATATTGTCGGTGTGGCCTTTGCTACACTGCTGAGCCAGCTGTACGGTGGCGTGCTCAGCGTGGTGCTGATGTATTATTACGGCGAATTTGATTACAAAAACCTGCCGTGGGGAGAGCTTTTGGACTGGCGCACCTTTATCGGTATGCTTAAGGTGAATGTGAATCTGATGATTCGCACGGCCTGTCTGCTGACGGTGAATAATATTATCGCGGCTGTCGGCGCTTCCTTTGGTACAGTGGTGCTGGCGGCGAATGCTGTGCTGCTGCAGCTCAAGGATATCATGAGCTATCTTATCGACGGTATGGCGAACGGTGCAGCGATTTTCAGCGGCCGCGCCGTAGGCGCGAAGAACGGCGCAGGTCTTGACGCAGCTATCAGGATGACGTTCAAGTGGCTGGTGGTGCTGGTTGCTGTTCTCATGGGTGTGTATGCTGCAGGCAATGAGTTCTTCATCCGCCTGTTTACGAATATTGATGAGGTTGTGGCGATGGCTATGACCTATAATGTTTTCGTTTTGTTTTATCCCGTATGTGCCGGCATCGGTATGGTGCTTTACGGAGTTTTTTGCGGTGCGACACGCACGGCGCCTGTGCGCAACATGATGCTGCTGGCGCTGGCCGTTTTTTATGTGCTGCAGTGGCAGCTGGTTCCTAAAATCGGCAACAGCGGCCTTTGGCTCGCGCTGCTCGGGTTCATGGCTGCTCAATCTGTGATTCTTCTGTATTATCTAAAGAGCTTACGTAAAGAATTTACAGATTAAAAAGATTTTCTCATTTCTCTTGCAATTAATGAGAAACAGTGCTATTATAAATACAGAACTGATATTTACGAGGATTATCTTGCCACGATTTTTCACCTCGTAATAGGGTTGATATCATTTGCTGAGTATGTTGCCTGCGGGCAGTTTATCCATGAAGCGGAGTTGATTCGCGGCAGCGGGGCAATTGTCTCGCTTGCATGAACATGGACTCAGATGATATATTCCTGCTCAAAACAGAAATATATTACCTAGCGATTGTGCACATTGCTGCGTAAGCCTTTTCTGTGAAAAAAGCAGGAAAGGCTATTTTTATTTTATATTTAAAAATTTTTGATGGAGATGATGTGCTTTGACGAAAAAGCAGCTTCTGTCCCGACTGGGGCAAATCATCCTCGTCCTGCTGGGTATAAGCTTTATTACCTTTGCTTTGGTAATGCTGGCCCCTGGCGATGTAGCTCGTCAGATGATTGCAGGTAACGAGGATATTATTGTTAGTCAGGCCGAGATTGATGCACTGCGTGCAGAATTAGGTCTTGACAAGCCCTTCTTCTTCCAGTATCTGGATTGGTTGGGTCGTGCGCTGCAGGGTAACCTCGGCTTCTCCTTCATGGCTAAAAAGCCTGTTGTTGAGGAATTGTTCGAGCGTTTGCCCGGTACTATCTTATTGTCTCTGGCTTCCGTTGCAATGATGCTTGTAGTATCTATTCCTGCCGGTATTTATTCTGCGGTTAAACGTGGCGGCTGGTTTGACTATGTAGTACGCAGCTTTACTTTCTTTGGCGTATCAATGCCTGGCTTCTGGGTTGGCTTGATGCTGCTGTGGATTTTTGGTCTGCAACTTGACCTGTTGCCTATTGTCGGCGGTACGATTGGTGTTGACACGATTATTCTGCCTGCGGCAACCTTGGCCTTTGCAATGTCTTCCAAGTATACACGTCAGGTGCGTGCTGCTATTCTGGAGGAGTTGCATCAGGACTATGTTGTTGGTGCACGTGCGCGTGGTATGAGTGAAAGCCATATTCTGTGGAAAGAGGTTCTTCCGAACGCTCTGCTGCCGCTGATTACGCTTTTAGGTCTGTCTTTAGGTAGTCTTCTGGGTGGTGCTGCGGTTATCGAGATTGTATTCCAATGGCCCGGCCTTGGCCGTCTGGCGATTGAAGCAATCACCTACCGTGACTTCCAGCTGGTTCAAGGTGTTGTTGTGTGGATTGCGTTGATGTATATGGTTATCAACCTCATTGTTGATATCTCTTACAACTATCTTGATCCGCGTCTGAGAAAGGTAAGGTAAGAGCAGATGGAAACAATTATTAATGGTTTTAAAACCAACCGTGCTTTTGCCGTAACCTCAGTTCTGGTTCTGGTGCTGATTGCTATTGCTTTTGCGGCACCTGTTCTTGCTCCGTATGATCCGACTCATGCAACAATGCAGGATGCTTTCATGGCACCGGGCGGAAGCCATCTGTTTGGCACAGATAAGCTTGGCCGTGACTGCTTCAGCCGTGTGCTTTATGGTGCGCGTGCTTCCCTGAGCGGTGTATTGTTCCTGGTAGCCAGCGTATTTATCGTTGGTACCTCCATGGGTGTTATTTCCGGTTATTTTGGCGGCAAGGTTGATATGGTTATCATGCGTATCTCTGATATGATGATTTCCTTCCCTGGCATGATTCTGGCTATTGCAGTAGCCGGTATTATGGGCGGCAGCCTTGTTAACGCAGTAATTGCACTGACGATTGTCAGCTGGACAAAATATGCGCGCTTATCCCGCAGTCTGGTGCTGCAGATTAAGCGTCGTGATTACGTAGAAGCAGCCATCGTTAATGGCGGTACCTCACCGCACATTCTTTGGGTACATATCCTGCCGAATATCCTGCCGATGATGGTTATCACCGCAGCAGCAGATATTGGTGCTCTGATGATGGAGCTGGCAGGCCTGTCCTTCCTGGGCTTTGGCAGTCAGCCGCCTGCTCCTGAATGGGGCTTGATGCTGAATGAAGGCCGTCAGCAGCTGCAGACTGCACCGTGGCTGATGTTCTTCCCTGGTCTGGCAATCTTTGTCACCGTTATGATTTTCAACCTTTGGGGCGATAATCTGCGTGACGTACTTGACCCGCGTAATGACGTACAGGATTAAGGATTTTTGCTTTAGTTTTTAATATCCGGCAGAAGGCTGCCGGTTAAAAATGTATATTGAGTATATGAAATGGAGAGATGACTAATGAAAAAAATGTTTAAAGCTACCGCAGCAGCGGCTATGATCGGTTTACTGGCATTTGCAGCAGCAGGCTGTGGCGGCGGAGACAAAAAAGCTGAACACAAGGATACCGCAAAATTTGGTGTTACCAACTTCGCTGATTCTCTGGAAACCACTGATAACTACTTTGGCTGGGTTGTAATGCGTTACGGCCTGGGCGAATGCCTGGTTAAATTCGATAAAAAAATGAATGCTGTTCCTTGGCTGGCTGATAAATGGACCATTTCCGATGATAAGCTGACCTGGACCTTCCACATCAACGATAAGGCTTGCTTCTCCAACGGCACCAAACTGACCGGTGAACTGGCAGCAGCTTCTATCCAACGTACCTTTGAAAAAGCAGCTCGTGCAAAATCCATGTTCGAATATGAATCCATCAAAGGTGAAGGCCAAAACGTAATCATCAAAACCAAAAAACCGGTACCGACTCTGCCCGGTATGCTTGGTGACCCGCTGTTCATCATCGTTGATACTCAAACCATTAAAGACCGTGATACTGCAAAACAAGGCGCTATCTGCACCGGCCCGTATGTAGTAAAATCCTACAGCAAAGCTAAAGCTGAAATGGTTAAAAACGAAAAATACTGGGATGGCGAGGTTCCGTTCAAAGCAGTTGATATCCTGACCATCGACGATCCTAACACCCGTGCTATGGCTCTGCAAAAAGGCGAAATCGACTTCGCTATCAACATTGCTGCCGGCGACCTGCAGCTGTTCAACAACAAAGACAAATACAATATCTCCAGCATCGCTTCCCTGCGTGACGTACTTGCTCGTCTGAATGTACGTCCGGATAGACCGCTGGGCGATCTCAAAGTCCGCGAAGCTCTGCTGCGTTCTCTGGACCGTGTAACCTACAACAAGGTTCTGCTGAAGGACACCTTCGTTCCTGGTGGTCCGTACCTGCCGCCTTCTGTTGACTACGGTTATGATGAACTGTACAAATACGATAAAAACCAATACAATGTTGAAAGCGCTAAAAAGCTGCTTGCTGAAGCTGGCTGGAAAGACACCAACGGCGACGGCTTTGTTGATAAAGACGGCAAGAACCTGGAGCTGGACTTCGTATTCTACAGCGGTCGTGCTGAGCTGCCTCTGTATGCAGAAGCTACCCAGGCTGACGCTAAGAAAGTCGGCATTAAAGTTAACCTGAAGAACGTTGACTACAACGTTCTTGACGGTATCGGCCGTAAAGGTGATTATGACCTGCTGATTTCCAACGTACTGACTCTGCAGGCTGGCGATCCTGAAGTATTCATGAACATGTACCTCAAGACCGGTCAAGAGCAGAACGGCTCCGGCTACAGCAATCCGAAATTTGATGCTCTGTCCGATAAACTGGGCGTAGAATTTGACCCGGCTAAACGTCGTGAGCTGGTTATCGAAATGCAAAAACTCATCCTCGACGATGCAGCTTCTCTGGTATTTGGTCATCCGCAAACCAACATGGTTTCCAACAAATCCATTGCTAACGCAGAAATCCTGCCTTGCGATTACTACTGGCTGACCAAAGATATCAAATCTGCTAACTAATAATTTACAAAGAAGGTAACGCTTAATGCTACTTGAAGTAAAAGATTTAGACATCAGCTACGGTGACAAGCTCACCGTAACCGGTGCTAGCTTAGAATTGGATAAAGGCGAGATTATGTCCATCGTTGGCGAGTCCGGCAGTGGCAAAACCACCGTTATCCGCGCTATTATGGGTTGCCTGCCTGGTGCTGGCCGCGTTAGCCGCGGCAGCATCGTCTTTGACGGCAAGGACGTATTGAAAAATACCCCCGATGAATGGCGCAAAATGTATGGCAGTGAGATGTCCATGATTTTCCAGGACAGTGGCAACATGATTAATCCTATCCGCCGCATCGGTCAGCAGTTCATCGATTATGTGCAGGCTCACCAGCCGGACAAGTCTAAGGACCAGGCTTACAAGATGTGCTGCGATATGCTGACTAACGTGCGCCTGCCGAATCCGGAAAATATCATGAACAGTTATCCGTTCGAGCTGTCCGGTGGTATGCGTCAGCGTGTTGGTATCGCTATGGCTATGATTTTCAGTCCGAAAATCCTCCTGGCCGACGAACCGACTAGTGCGCTGGACGTAACTACCCAGGCTCAGATTATCCGCCAGATTGTTGATATCCGTAACGAATACGGCGTTGCCGTTATTATGGTTACGCATAACCTGGGCGTTGCTTCCTATGTATCCAACAAGCTCATGGTTATGAAGGGCGGTCATGTTGTGGAATATGGCAAGCGTGAGGACGTTATCCGTAATCCGCAGGATGAATATACGAAACAGCTGCTGAAGGCAGTACCAGTCATAGGAGGGACGACATATTATGAGCAATAATGAAAAACCAGCCTATGAGCGCACAAAACTGGTACTGGAGATTAACCACCTGACCAAAAAATTCGCAGTTGATGGCGGCAAGTTTCTGACTGCCTGCAATGACATTAATCTGCGTGCCTATGAAGGCCGTACCCTGGGCATCATCGGTGAATCCGGCTGCGGCAAGAGTACCTTAGTGCGTACTCTGCTGCGTATTCACCCTGCAACCAGCGGTGAAGCTATTTTCGAAGGTCATGATCTGATGAAATCTAACGGCGAACAGCTGCGTCAGGACAGAAAGAACATCCAGATGGTGTTTCAGGATCCGACTGCTGCGTTCAACCCGAAGATGCTCGTTAAGGATATCCTCACCGAGCCTTTGAAAAATTTCGGCCTGATCAAAAACAGCGAGGTAGATGCAAAGGCTGCTGAGCTGCTGGAAATGGTTGAGCTGCCTGCTGAGTTTAAAGACCGCTATCCGCACAGCATGTCCGGTGGTCAGCGTCAGCGTTTGGGCATTGCCCGCGCTCTGGCTCTGGAGCCGAAGATTATCGTGTGTGACGAAGCGACTAGTGCACTTGACGTTTCCGTACAGGAAAAAATTTGCGAGCTGTTATGCCGCATTCAAAAAGAAAAAAATATTACCTACCTGTTTATTGCCCATGACCTTGGCTTGGTTGACCTGATGTGTCATCAGGTTGCGGTAATGTACTTAGGTAACGTAGTTGAATGGCTGGAGCACGGACGTATTGCTGAAAGCTGCAAGCATCCGTACACCAAGGCGCTTATGGGTGCAGTCTTCAAGGTAGACTTCAAACCGGGCGAAAAGATTGAGCCGCTGGAGGGTGAAATCCCCAGCCCGCTGGATCTGCCGCCAGGATGCCCCTTTGCTAGCCGCTGCGAGCACTGTACGGAGCATTGCGTGCAGGTTAAGCCTGAGCTGAAAGAGGTTGAGCACGGCCATTGGGTTGCCTGCCATTTATACGAATAATGTATATCCAGAGCAATATGCGTAAGCATAGCGTTTCTGATTAATTAATTCTTCTCCATCAATTCACTTGGCAGGTGTGGTCTTGTACCGCACCTGCTTTTTTCAAGATAACTTACTATTAGCAGAGAAATTTTTCTTAGAAATTTTCAATGTATACACAAATGAGTATTGACTCATATGTTTTTTGTGTTATAATATAGGTAACAAAGAATTTCCTGAAAGGCGGTTTCGTCTTTCCTATTATTTTTTGCAGAACATATGAATGAGTAATCATATGAACTCTAAGTAACTATCCTCAAGCAGAAAGGTGGTATATATAATGAAGAAAGACCTCGAAGATATCCGTAATGGTGCTGATGATGTAAGAGCTTACCAGCATGTTGATGGTCGCATCGATAGCGTAGAAGATTACAGCAAGCATCCGGCAGGCTGCACCTGCGGCCATTGTGGCAAGGACCATAATCATCAGACGATGGGACATGTGCCTAAGCATACGCATGGTGACGAGTGCGGTTGCGGCCACGACCATGGACATAATCATGATGAACATGGCGATGACTGCTGCTGTGGCAATGACCATAAGCATGAAGATGAAGAACATGCTCACGCACACGGTGACGCGTGCGGCTGCGGTCACGAACATGAACATACCCATGAGGGCACAGGTGAGCACGCACATGCTCATGCGCACGGCGACGCATGTGGTTGCGGACATGACCATACCCATGAGCATGAAGAACATACCCATGCGCACGGCGACGCATGCGGTTGCGGACATGACCATACCCATGAGCATGAAGAACATACCCATGCACATGGCGACGCATGCGGTTGCGGACATGACCATACCCATGAGCATGAAGAACATACCCATGCACATGGCGACGCATGCGGTTGCGGACATGACCATACCCATGAGCATGAAGAACATACCC
>ERZ1026901.641-NODE-641-length-26242-cov-8.672127_pt1 | contig 26242 bp, 7 predicted proteins | sample MGYA00380179_ERZ1026901 | MGnify/ENA primary metagenome ERZ1026901 (study PRJEB33269, sample SAMEA4719815) | human gut metagenome | biome: human-associated habitat; feature: organic feature; material: feces | place: Cameroon | collected 2013-10 ... | reverse complement strand
CATTACATCGTTGTAGGTGATGTAGTTTTTATCGTAGGTGGCACCGTTCAGTGTCATGGATTGTATATACTTGTTTTCGGTGCTGCAGTTTTGGGCAGTAATGTCGAGTGTCTTGCCGCCTTCAAGGTGCAGCTTCACGTTCTTAAAGTAAGGAGTGCCCAGCACATACTGGTTGCTGCCGGGGCAAACGGGGTAGAAGCCCAGAGCCGAGAACACATACCAGGCCGATGTTTGTCCGTTATCTTCGTCGCCACAGTAGCCGTCGGGGTTAGCGCTATACAGCTTGTCCATAACCTGGCGCAGCCAGTATTGTGCCTTCCAGGGCTGAGCCACATAGTTGTATAGATAGATCATGTGCTGTATGGGCTGGTTGCCGTGAGCATACTGTCCCATGTTCATAACCTGCATTTCGCGCTCTTCGTGTATCATGCTCTCTTTAGCTACGGGGGGAACAATGAAGGTAGAGTCCATCATGTGTATAAAGTTGTCGCGTCCGCCCATCAGGTCGACGAGGCCTTGTGGGTCGTGGAACACGCACCAGGTCCAGTGCCATGTGTCGCCCTCGGTAAACGAGCGTCCCCAGTCGGTGGGGTTGAAGGGTGTTTCAAACTTGCCGTTGCTATCTTTTCCGCGCATCAGGTTGAGCGATGGGTCAAACACGTTGCGATAGTTCATGGCGCGTTTAGCATATATCTTTATTTCTTTTTCGGGGCGTCCTAAGGCTTTGCCCATGGTGTAGATGCACCAGTCGTTATAAGCATATTCAAGGGTGCGAGCCACGCTCTGGCTCAGCTTGTCGCAAGGCACATAGCCCAGCTTGTTATACAGTTCAAAGCCGTCGCGTCCGGTCGATTTTACTTGTGGGTGAACGCTGTTGGCACCATGCAGCACGGCCTCCCACAGCTTGTCTTTATCGTAGCCCTTGCGTCCGGTCATGATAGCGTCGACCACGATTGATGCCGAGTTGTTGCCCACCATACAGCCGCGATGGCCGGGGCTGGCCCACTCGGGCAAGAAGCCGCTTTCGAGATAAGCGTTTACCAATCCTTCTTGCATCTTATCGTTCATAGAGGGATACATCATGTTCAGGAAGGGGAAGAGGCAGCGGAAGGTGTCCCAGAAGCCCGTGTCGGTGAACATATATCCTGGTCGCACCTCGCCATTGTAGGGGCTATAGTGCACGGTGTTTCCGTTAGCGTCAATCTCGTAGAAGCTGCGTGGGAACAGCACCGAGCGGTAGAGGCACGAATAGAAGGTGCGCAGGTGGTCAACGTTGGGGTCGTTCACCTCGATGCGGCTCAGTGTTTCGTTCCAGGTTTTTCGGCCCTGTTCTGCCACCTCGTCAAACGAGTTGTTGCCCACCTCTTTCAGGTTCAGCATAGCCTGTTCGGGGCTGATAAACGACGATGCTACGCGCACCAGCACCTGTTCGCCACGTTTGGTGTTGAAGCCCACGATGGCGCCCACATGGTTTTCTTTGGCTTCGAGCTTGCCCTCTTCAATGTTGCCATTGGTAACGGTGGCGCGATAGGTGAAGGGCTTGCTAAACTGCACCACAAAATAGTTTTTAAAGTTACGGGGCACGCCACCGCTGTTCTTGGTGGTGTAGCCAATAATCATATTTTTCTCGGGCAGCACCTGTATGTGCGAGCCACGGTCGAAGGCGTCGACCACGATGTTTGCCTTATCGGTTTCGGGAAAGGTGAAGCGCATGATGGCGGCGCGGCTGGTGGGTGCCATCTCGGCCACCACGTCATAGTCGGCCAGATATACGCGATAGTAGTAGGGTTTGGCTATCTCAGCTTTGTGTGAGAACCATGAGGCGCGCTTGTCTTGGTCGAACACGGGTTCGCCTGTTTCGGGCATGATAGAAAACTGACCGTAGTCGTTAATCCAGGGGCTGGGCTGGTGTGTTTGCTTAAAGCCACGTATCTTGTCGTGCCAGTAAACGTATGCCCATCCGTCGCCCATGCGTCCGGTTTGCGGCATCCAGAAGTTCATGCCCCAAGGCATGGCAATGGCGGGGTAGGTGTTTCCTGTCGACAGTTCAAACTTCGACTCAGTGCCCACCAATGGGTTTACATAGTCGACCACATCTTTGGCCAACGTGTGCAGTGCGCCCATAAAGGCCAAGGCCACGCACATAAATGTTTTTCTCATTGTGATTTCTGTTTAAAAATTATTATAAATATGGGTTTTGTGTAATTTATAAGACAAAGATACATATTAAGTATGTGATAACGTATATCCTGCCACCATAAAATAAACAACCGAGCCTATGTTTTTTCAACCCCACGGGGTGGAATATTTTCGTTGTGAATAGTTAACGCGTCGGCTGCATATCCCATGCCATCAGACATGGGCTATATATAAAGAATCGAAAGAGATTATTTTGTCCTTAGAACAATGAAAGTTGCTTCGTGTCTTCGATGCAGTATCGCTCGACCTGTTAATATTTCTTAAAAGGTAGGGGAGAGGGTTTATATAATCGTCATTTTGTTGTTATGTGGATATAAACCTTTGCTTTATGATAACTAATAAAATTTTATCATTGCTGCTGAACGCATCCACAGCCCTGGTGCTGAATGTGCTACCCGCACAGGCCGACAACCATTTGCCTGCCTGGGCTTTTGGTGGTTTCGAGCGTCCTGAGGGCGTAAATATACGCGCGTACCTATATAATATATATCTACATGTACACACACAAATCATTACATACACATCATACACATGTAAAAAAATGGATAGTTTTCCAAAACTTATAATAACTTTTTAATTACCAAAATTTCATGCTTATGCAGAAGAAAATGACATTACTAAGAACGTCGTTCGCTCTGGCTTCAGCATTGTTCGCTTCTACCGCAGCCTTTGCACAGACCGTTTCGGTAAGTAACGAAGCCGAACTGAAGACAGCGCTGAGTAACACTTCAGCTGACATTGTCCTTACGCAGGACATCACCCTTTCGGGCGAGTGGATTCCTATTGGAACAAAAGAGGCTCCCTACATGGGAACCTTCGACGGCCAGGGCCACGCCATTAAAGGTCTTACCATTACTACTAAAGCCGACAACCTTGGCTTCTTTAGTTTTATTGGCAGCAATGCCACCGTTAAGAACGTAAGCTTTACTGGCGCTAAGGTGCTGGGTAACAAGCAGGCAGCTATTGTAGCTGGTCAGGCCGAAAACGCCACCATCTCAAATGTTTATGTGTCGGGTATCGTTACGGGTCGCGACCACGTAGGTACCATCGTGGGCGATGCTCGCGGCGACGCCAATGTGGATGCCGATGGCACCAACATCAGCAACTGTGTTTCTACAGCCGCAGCCTTCTCATCAGACAATCAGGCTGGTGGTATTGCTGGTTGGACTAACCTGGGCATGTTTGAAAATAACGTAGCCTACGGCGCTGTTACCGCTCCCAATGGTGGTGCAGCAGGCATCTGCTCAATGATTGATAACAGTGGCAGCGCCTCGTTTATAGGCAACGTGTCGGCTATGCCCTATGCAAAGGGTGGAAACAACCGCACCAGCGGCATCTTGGGCTGGAAGAACGGCTCGGGCTGCGGCATTGCTGAAGACGAGCAGAACCTGTCGTCAGAGGCCACACAATATTTTGTTGGTGGTAACCTTACCGCAGCTGCCGACATTAAGTTTGATGAGAACAACGAGGGTCTCAACGGTATCGTAACATCGGTAGCCGACCTGAAGACCGCTGCCACCTATACCACCGCTGGCTTCAGCGCCGACGTGTGGAACCTCGTAGATGGCCAGTATCCCACCCTGAAAACACAGGCTGCGCTTGAGAACGCTATCTATACCGCTCAGGCTCCTGCTCGCTACGTTGTGGGCACCGAGTATGACACACAGGCCGTTTCGGCTCTGGGTAGCGCTGTTACCATTACCAGTAGCAACCCCTCAGTGATAGCTGTTGAAGGCAACGTGCTGAAGTTTGAGGCCCAAGGCGACGCTGTGGTAACCTTTACCGCTGCTGCTACCGACGTAGCACCCGCCTTTACCACCACACTGCCCATCACCGTGGGCGACATTAACTATGCTATCACCACACCGGCCGACCTGATGGCCGTGAAGTATAACATGGCTGGCAACTTTACACTGGAGAACGACATCGATATGACAGGCGTCGACTTTACACCTATCGGCATCGAGGGCAACACCAGCGTAGCTAAGTTTACAGGTTCCTTTGATGGTAAAGGACACATCATCAAGGGCTTGAAGTATGACAACGCCGACAAGGGCGAGGTAGGCCTCTTCAGCCAGACCGAGAACGCCACCATTACCAACCTGGGCATTGAGGGCGCACACTTTGTGGGCAACGCCAATGTGGGCGGTATCGTAGGTCGTATGTATGGCGGCATTACTGCCAACTGTGCTACCCTTAACTCTTACATTGAGGGTCGCGACCACGTAGCTTCTATTGCTGGCGAAATTAACAACACACAGGATGGCGAGACCTATAATGGCGGCACCGTGAGCAACTGTTTTGCCGACGCTGTTGTCAAGAGCCGCGAGTATCAGGCTGGCGGTATCGTAGGTACCATCACTTGTGGCACTGTTGAAAATAACCTCTTCACAGGTACTGTTGACGACAGAGGATGCGCCACGGGTATGGTAGCCCTCGTCGACCGCAACGATGCTCCCTCTATTATTCGTAACAACGTGGTAGCTGCATCGCACCTCTATGGCGATGTGCAGCGCATTGTGAACACGGCCGGCCGCGATAAGGCTCAGCTTGAAAACAACTATGTGCTTAATACCACCTACTGTGGCGCAAACGCTAAGAACGCTGGCGTGATGGAGAACGCTACCGATGCCAACTCAGCAAATGGTGCTAACGCCGAACTCGACCAGCTGCGCTCGCAGAGCTTCTACGAGGGACTGGGCTTCGACTTTGACGACGCATGGAAGTTCCTTGATGGCGCTGAAGGCAAGACCTATCCTGTGCTGAAGTGGATGCAGCCCACACTGCCCACCACAATCTTCGACATACCGGTCGACCGCGTGCTGCTGTACGACCAGGGTATGGAGTTCTTCTCATTTGCTCCCATCCACGCCTCTTACGGTCAGGATATTGACGTGCAGATTGTATCGGGCAACGACAAGGCCAACATCATCGATGGCGCTCTGTGGGCTGGCGACGAGAGCGGCGCTTATGCTGGTTCTGGCCCCGTAGTGCTGAAGGCTAACATTGCCAGCGACGTGGCAAGCCTCTTCAACACCACCAATGCCGATGCTCAGTTTACTATCAACATTGCTCGTCTGGGCGATGCTGTAGACATTAGCACTGGCCAGGAGCTGGTAGACAAGATTAAGGCTAACCCCTCAGGTAAATTCACGCTGGTGAAAGACATCGACATGAGCGGTATTAACCTGACCGACTTCTGTTCAAACGATGCCTTCTCAGGAACTCTCGACGGTAACGGACACGTGGTGCGCAACGCCAGCGTAAGCTATACCGGCGGAGAAGACAAGGGTATCTTCTGTACCACCAATGGTGCTACTATTAAGAACATTGCTTTTGTCGACTTCAACATTGCTGCTGCAAACGCTAAGCATGTAGGCTTCATTGGCTCGGCTGCTTCTACTAAGTTTGACCAGGTTTATGTTCAGGGTAAGGTTTCAGGTGACGACCATGTAGCCTTCTTGGCTGGCGATGCCGACAACTGTACTGTAACTAACACCTTTACCAATGGTACCCTTGTAGGTGGTAGCCAGATTGGTGGCTTCTTCGGTTGCACACTGGAAGGTGGCGCCGACATTCAGAAGAGCTACTTCAATGGTTCGCTTACCGCTACACATCGTGGCTGGGTGGGTGGCTTCATTGGCTTGATTGATAAGGCTAACAGCGAGGTAACCATCGAAAACTGCGTTTCTATTGGCGACTGCCAGTTCTCACAAGATGCTAATGGCGACCCCAAGAAGACAGGCCCATTCATCGCTGGTAACAGCGCTGGCGACACACCTAACGCTAAGGTAAACTTCTCAAGCAACAACATCAGCAACAACAACGCTACAATGTCGCACGAGTCGGATTGGCCAGGAAAGAACCCCACCACCGACGACGAGAACCCTGTAGACTATGCTCAGGATATGTCCGCACAGGTGCTGCAGACCTCTACTCCGTATGAGGGTCTGGGTTGGGACTTTGACAAAGTTTGGAAAATGGACGCTACCAGCGGCTATCTCTATCCTACACTGAAGATCTTTGGCTCATTCCCCACAAGCGGTGTGAAAGACCTGCAGAACGACGTGAAGGCTACCTTCGTAGCTGCTGCTGCCGACAATGTGCTCACCGTGGCTGGTCTTGACGCTGCCGCTACTGTAACCGTAGCTAACGTGGCTGGACAGACCGTAGCAATGGTTTCTACCGCTACTGGTGCCGCTACCATTCAGTTGCCCGGCAAGGGCCTCTACCTGGTAAAGGCTACTGTTAACGGCAAGACCGCTACTGCTAAGGTGCTGAACAAGTAAAAAGATCTCTCTTTATAATATGATAACCGTAAACAATAGGGTTTACGGTTATCGTTATCAGGTTAAACACTTGAAAAAGATAAATAGGTGAACGGGGGCGATACCCACACATATATACATATACGTTGTGGGCCGCCTCCCCTTCACTCCTTTAACAAAACATTGCACCCCTTACATCACGCAACACACATCACAACATCATACCCCACAACATCACACCCCACACGACAAGAGATACGCGTTATCTCTTCTCCCCAAAACTTGAATATACTCGCCCCACTAAATATACATCACACACAAATCATATAGAAATAATAAATCACATTGATATGTATTATCACCAACTTTATCTTTAATTTATATGTTTAAAACAAAAGCACGAAATCTATGGAAGGGGCTACTGCTCATCGCAGTATTGCTCGTAACCATTCCTACATGGGCAGCGCCTATCAAGGTGTCTGGACGTGTTAACGACACGAACGGCGAACCGCTGATGGGTGTAACCATTAAGGAAAAAGGAACAAACAATGTGGTTATTACCGACATTAACGGTAACTACACCATTTCATGTACTACTGCTAAGCCAGTGCTGGTGGCACAGTATGTAGGTTTTAAAACCACCGAGAAGAAGGTGCAAGGCACCCTTTGCGACCTTATCTTGAACGAAGACGTGGGCGCCCTCGACGAGGTGGTAGTAACAGGTTACACCACACAGAAGAAGGTGTCGGTGCTGGGTGCGCAAAGCACGCTGAAGATGGAGCACGTGAAGGCTCCTGTAGCAAACCTCAGCTCTATATTTGCGGGTCGTATCCCCGGCGTGGTATCGGTACAGCGTACAGGTGTTCCGGGCCAAGACGACTCTGACATCTGGATTCGTGGTATCTCTACCATGACCAATACAAACGAAGGTCCGCTGGTGCTGGTCGATGGTATTGAGCGTAGCTTCTCACAGCTCGACCCCGAAGACATTGAGAGCGTAACGGTATTGAAAGATGCTGCCTCAACCGCCGTTTATGGTGTGCGTGGTGGTAACGGCGTTGTCATCATCACCACCAAGCCGGGTAAGGTGAGCAAGCCTCAGTTCTCGTTCGACCTCTATCAGGGCATCACACAGCTTACCAAGGTGCCCGACCTGGTTGACGGTATCACCTATATGCAGGCTGCTAACGAGGCTTACAATCATACCAATGGCATCGACTACTACTCGCAGCAGTATATCGACCGCACACGTGTGGCCAATGGTATGGCTGCCCCCAACCTCTCGGCCGAAGAGTATGCTGCCCTGAAGGCCGACCGCACCGTGAACAAGTATCTTTATCCTAATGTCGACTGGATGAAGGAGCTGTATAAGAACACTGGCTGGAACCGTCGCGCCAACGTAAACATTCGTGGTGGTGCTCCTAACGCCACTTACTATGTGTCGTTGTCTTACTATACCGAACGCGGTATGACCAAAGGCGACAAGACGCAAGACTATACCTCAGAGATATCATACGACCGCTACAACTTCTTAACCAACATCAACCTCAAGCCCAGCAAAACAACAAAGATTGATGTAGGTGTGAGCGGCTTCCTTACCTCAGGCAACTATCCTCAGCAAGACCTGAACACCATCTTTACAAAGGCTATGACCACCAACCCGGTGCTCTACCCTGTGCAATATCCTAATGGTGAGAACCCTGGCATATCGCCCGACAACCGTGAACTCGACAGCCCCTGGGTAACACTGACACGTCGTGGCTACTCGAAACAGCACAACACACAGCTGAACACCAACCTGAAGCTGACACAAGACCTGGGCTTCTTCAACTGGAGCAAGGGCCTCACGTTCCGCGCCTTGATTGCCTTCGACGTAAAGGCTAACCAGAACCTGCAGTATAAGGTTGACGATAGCACATGGAAGCTGGCCGGTAGCCAAGATCCCACCACCAAGGTGTGGGACGAAAGCACCATGTATGACGAAGAGGGCAACCTGCTGCTTACTGAACAGTATAAGGGTAACAAATCGATGAGTGTTACTGCCGACAAGTGGGTGTACCGCACCTTCTACTTTGAAACCGCACTCGACTATAAGCGCACCTTTTCCAAGAAGCACAACGTGAGCGGACTGGTACTGTTCAACCTGCGCAACTATCTTGATGCTAACAATGGCAACCTGTTCTCTGTGCTGCCACACAAGCAAGAGAGCCTCTCGCTGCGCGCTACATACGACTATGATAACCGCTACTTCATCGAGGCCAACGCTGGTTATACTGGCTCAGAAAACTTTAAGAAAGGACATCGCTTTGGCTTCTTCCCAGCCTTCGCTATCGGATGGGTTCCCTCAAACGAAAGCTGGTGGAAACCGCTGTCAAAGGTAGTGTCGTTCTTGAAGATACGCTATTCAGACGGTACCGTAGGTAATGATAGCTCGGGCGACCGCTTCGGCTACTTCTCAAAGATTGAGGGCGACGGCAATGGCTATCGCACCTATTGGAACAGTGGTGATGGCTTGCACTATACATCGTATGGCTACAAGCCCCAGTGGTCGAAGGTGCGCAAGCAAGACTTAGGTATCGACCTGAATCTGTTCAACGACCTGAGCGTTACCGTTGAGCTGTTTAAAGAAAGCCGCTCGAAGATTTTCGTTTCACGCGACAACGTGCCCCTGCTTGCTGGCTTTGCCACAGGCATCTCGGCCAACATTGGTAAGGTAGAGAACAAGGGTTTTGAGGCACAGTTTGAGTATAACCACCAGTTTGGCAAAGACTGGTTCGTTTCTTTGCGCGGTAACGTTACCTATAACAAAGATAAGATTATTGAAAACGGACAGGCCGAACCCGCTTATCCTTGGCTCGACAAGCGCGGACACAAGGTGCTGGCATCGCTCGGATACACCGCTTTGGGCCTCTTCACCAGCGAAGAAGACATCAAGAACAACAACGTTTGCCAGTTTGGCGAAACCTATCCTGGCGAGCTCACGAAGCCCGGCGACATTAAATATAAAGACCTGAACGGTGACGGCAAGATTGACGACTACGACAAGAGCTATGTAAACAATGGCGACGTGCCCTCAACCTATTATGGCTTTGGTGGCGACGTGCGCTGGAAAAACTTCGGTCTGGGCATCTTGTTCCAGGGCACCGCTGGCGCTCACCGCTTCCTCTCTGGCTCAGGCATCAACCCCTTCACCAGCTCATCAGGTGGCGGCACACTGTATGCCAACATTACCGACCGCTGGAGCGAGAACGACCCCGAGAACACCAACGTGTTCTACCCACGCCTGGCATGGGGCGCTAAAGACCCCAGCAACCAGAACAACTACCAAACCTCTACATGGTGGTTGCGCGACATGAGCTTCTTGCGCCTCAAACAGTTCACCGTGTCATACTATTTCCCCAAGGCATGGACCAAGAACGGTATCTTGAAGGGCGGACGCTTCTACATCATGGGCGAGAACGTGCTCACCTTTAGCAAGTTTAAGCTGTGGGATCCCGAGCTCAACACCAGCAACGGTATCTCATATCCTAATGTGCGCACCTTCTCATTGGGCGTAAACTTCAATATTTAAACACTAAGTAAGAAACAATATACATAATATATGAAAGCTAAATTATTAAGCATATTGCTCGCTGGAGCGACAGCACTGACCTTTACGTCGTGCGACGACTATTTCGATGATGTGCCCGATAACGCCACATCGCTCGAGGCCGTGTTCGCCAACCGTGGCCAGTCGCTGAAGTGGCTCTCGAACATCTATACATACATTCCCGATAACACCAACGTGCGCTACAACTCGCGCACCAATGGTTGCTGGCCAATGGCCTCGATAGAAGGCTACCTGCCCTGGGATCATATTGTAGCAAACAACATTATCCTGGGCACACTGTACCCCTCTACCGACTTTGTAAAGACACAGTGGACAGAGTATTATCGCGGTATACAGTATGCCAACATTTATCTGGCAAACATTGATAAGAACAGCGCTATGCTGGCCGACGAGCGCGAGTGGAGTAAAGCCGAGGTGCATGCCTTGCGCGCCTACTTCTACTTCAACCTTGTGAAAGAGTTTGGCCCTGTGCCCCTTATCGGCGACAAGGTATATAGCGTTGACACACCCCTGGAAGAGATGATGATGCCCCGTAACACCCTTGACGAGTGCTGGGACTATATCATCTCCGAGCTGAAAGCAGCCATTGATGGCGGTAAATTGAAGTCGACCTTTGGCGAAGACGGTTCTGTTGACAGCCAGTATAAAGGCAACCTCACACAAGAGGCCGTTGAAGGCATCCTTGCCGAGGTTTACCTCTATCGTGCCAGCTACCTGTTTAATGGCGACCCCTACTATCAAACCATGGCCAACAAAGATGGCACGAAGCTCTTCCCACAGAGCAAAGATATGCAGAAGTGGAAAGATGCTCGCGATGCCGCCAAACGCATCATCGACAGCGGCAAGTTTAAACTGGTGCTGCGCGATCAGAGCGGAAAGCTGGTTGAAGATGTAAAGAAGGCCGACCCCTACAAATCGTGCTTCTACTCGGCCATCGGTCGTGTTGATAACGAAGAGATGATCTTCTTGCGCACCAACGCTAGTAACGACTCATACATCATCAAGCCCCGCCACACAGGTATCTCGGGCAATGTTGACCGTGGCGCTGGCGCCTACTCTATCCCCTTGCAGTTTATCGACCTGTTCTTCATGAGCAACGGTAAGCGCATTGACGATGTAGAGCAGAAACCCATCTCACAGGTTACCACCTTTAAGGCCGACGACCCTGTATACCCTGTTTACGACACCGACAACCTTACCTCAAAGGATAAGGATGGCAACGATGTGGCTATGAACGCGCGCAACTCGCTCAGCACAGCAAAGTATGTTGACCGCTTCTCAAGCTACAACTACTTTACACCGGGTTCGGGCAAGGGCATCATGAAGCAGTTCTACTGCCGCGAGCCTCGCTTCTATCTCGCCGTAACCTTCCAGAACCGCCGTTGGGACTATGACCAGGCTAACACCTACTATACCGATATGTCGTTTAACGGCAACTCGGGTTCTGACGGTAAAACACACGACTATCCTATCTTCGGAACCATCGTGCGCAAGCTCTACTGGGAGAAGGAAAGCAACATTGATGGCGCCGTTATCTTGCGTCTGGGCGAGGTTTACCTCAACTATGCCGAGGCTTGTGCCCAGCTGGGCGAAAACAAAGAGGCCCTGAAGTATGTAAACCTTATTCGTTCGCGTGCCGGCATTAACGAGTATGCCTTGAACCGCGCCGAAGAGGGCACCAAAGATGCTCGCAACAAGAGCAAGATATATGTAGGCGACCTGGAGAACAACAAGGAACTGCTGCTGAAGGTTATCTATCGCGAGCGCCTGATTGAGCTGTCGTATGAAAGCAAGCACTACTTTGACGTGCGTCGTTGGGGTGTGGCCGACATGGCCGAAGGCGATGGTTGGGTATATCCCACCTGGCATAAAGGCGGCGAAGGCGGCGACATGATTGGCTTTAACGTGAACAACGAAGGCAGCGATGCCGAAAAGGCCAACAGCCTCAACTTCTACAAACGTGTGAAAACGCAGCACCGCATCTTCACTAAGCGTATGAGCCTGTTCCCCATACCACAGGAAGAGGTAAACCGCGACAAGCAGATTGTACAGAACGAAGGATGGGCTGCCGAATAATAATTTATCTCGGTATATTGATTTGTTAATTAAGTAGACTGTTGCCAAAACATGGCCCACGCCGTGTGGGCAACAGTCTCTTTTTTTTTTGAACATACATCTATGCACAATTAAAACCTCAACCACATGCACAAAAAATCGTTTTTACTTAGCATCATGTTGCTGGCCATGCCCGCCATGCTATTGGCAAACCCCATAACCGAGGCCAAAGCCAAGCAACAAGCAGCACAGTTTTTGGCACAACGTATGCACAGTGGCGCACGACGCGCACCCCTAAAAGGCGGCACAAACCTTACGCTGGCTGGACAAACTAAGGGCTATTATGCCTATAACATAGGCCGAGGCAACGGCTTTGTTATGATGTCGGCCTCTGACCGCACACAGCCCATCTTAGGATATGCCGACGAAGGGCAGTTTAACCTCAGCAACGCCCCACAGCCCTTAAAGCAATATGTGCAGCGCCTATCGGCCATTGTCGAGGCGGCTGAACAGGGCAACGCACAGTTGACGCCACGCAAATCGGCGGCAGAAAGTGGGGTGGCCACGCCCGTATCGGTGGCCAAAAACTTTGTGCCCACACTGGTGTCGTGCCGCTGGAACCAAGGGTCGCCCTACAACCTCGAGTGTCCTAAATATACCGATGCCAATGGCAATCAACAAACAGCGGCCACAGGCTGCGTAGCCACAGCCATGGCACAGATAGTGTATTACTGGAAGTGGCCGAAGACCACCACCACCATGCCCGCCTACACCACCAACTGGAACAGCCAAACGGTAACCTACCCTGAGATGGCACCCACCAGCTTTAAGTGGGATAAGATGAGCGACGTGTATAACGGTAAGCAAAGCCAAGAGAGCCAACAGGCCGTGGCACACCTGATGCGAGCACTGGGACATGGCGCAAAGATGGGGTATGGACCCGCATCGGGCGCCAATTCGGGCAATGCAGCGGCCGCCCTACGCGACTATTTTGGCTACGACAAAACATCGTTCTATGCCTCGCACGACAAGTATACGTACACCGAGTGGGAAGACCTTATCTACAACGAGCTGGCAGCAGGACGACCCGTGCTGATGAATGGCGACAACAGCGACCTCACAGGCGGACACGAATGGGTGTGCGACGGCTACGATGGCAACGGCCTCTTTCATATGAACTGGGGCTGGGGTGGCATGTGCGATGGCTACTTCATCCTCACCGTGATGTTTCCTGACCAGCAAGGCATAGGCGGAAGCACATCGAGCGATGGCTACAGCATGAGCCAGGGCATTGTGGTAGGCTTACAGCCCAATTACAGCGGCCAGGAGCAGCCCGAACAGCCCGAGGTGGTGCGCAACACCGTAACCAACCTTCGACCCCAGAAAACCGAGCTATCGCGCTCAAACACCGACCGCAACTTCTCGGTGCTCATACAGTATGCTGCGGGCACAAGCATGGCTCACGCCTACACCTTTAACAGTGGTTTCGGTCTGTACGATGCCGAGGGCAACGCCATAAAAGAGCCCATCGGCAAAGAAACCTTCGACATCTCACCCGGCACCTGGTGGCCCACACGCGGCCTTACAGTGGTGTTTGGCAAGGGCTTGACGCAAGGCACCTACTACATACGCAGCATCAGCCGAAAGAAAGACACAGAAGATTGGCTGCACACCGAAAACTTCAACACCGAGTTTATAAAGGTGGTGATTGATGGCACCAAGGCGCACCTCACCGTTTTCCCCCACACCGACATTGCAGTGCAGAGCCTCACGCTTGAAGGATCGGGCACCGTGGGCGTAGAACAAAAGGTGAAGGCCACGATGACCAACAACGCCGAAACCGAATATTATCATAACACCTTCTTGCTGGTTGATGGCGCCTTTGTGTCGGGCAACTGCATACAGATACCCGCCCTCTCAACGCGCGACATCTATTTTAAATATAAGCCCGCCTCGGCAGGCAAGCACACCCTTCAGGTTTCTACCTCAAAGAACGCCTCTGACGCCTTCTACACCACCACGGTAGATGTGAAGGCAGCGGTAACGAACAACCTAAAGGTATCGAAGCCCACCTCGCTACTAAAGGTATATAACGTAAACAACAAGAGCTCTATCTACGGCAATGTGATGAAGCTCGGCGTGAAGGTAACCAACGAGGGCAACGACACCTATTATAGCTATGTTGAGGCGTCGCCGTGGGAGCTGGATGGCAACGTATATTGGAAGCGTGGCAGCTATAAGCAAACCATAAAGTTAGCGCCAGGAGAGAGCACCACACTGAGCTTCACCTTGCCCGACTTGAACCTGGGCAGCACCTACAACTTCCACATCGACACCGACCAAAGCAACAGTTCAAACCTGGGCAACTTTACCTTCGTGCAAGGCATCGACTACTGGACAGCCGACGGCACCACCAACGCAGCACCCACCAAAGGCTTCAAGGTTACGCCCGATATGGTGGCCGTGCATGTGCCAGGCAAGCTAAACGTGCCCACCATAACGTTTGAGGGCACACCAGCGGCCAATGCCACCCTGTTCTTCGACGAGGGCGCACAGATAAACAGCCGCGTGCTGGCCATCTTGAAACGTAACGTGCCCAACATTGTGATGGGCGCCGAGGCCGAACAACTGACGCTGACTGATGGCCAACCCTTCTACTTCCCCTACAACTTTACGGCAAAGAACGTGACCTATGTGCGAGCTGCCGAGCGCAACACCACGGCTTGCACAACCATAGCCCTGCCCTTTGCACCGCAAACCGTTGAGGCCGATGGCACGCCGCTAAGCTTCGTTCAAAGCGCCGACGATACCGAGGGAGCACTGGCAGCAGCCGAGTTTACATCGGCACAAGGCAGCACCGTCAACTTTACATTGGCACCCGAACTGAAGCCTAACCGCCCCTATCTGCTTACCATAAAGGGCGAGACAGGCGCCACCAGCTTCGACCAAACGGGCAAGACGCTGACCTTTAAAGCCACCGATGCCGCCATCGAGGCCACCGAAAGCATCTCGACCTATAGCACAAACTATCGCTTATTGGGACTTTACAGCGCCACCAGCATGCCTAACGCCTACGTGCTCACACCCGACGGCACCACCTTCGTGCAACAAGCTGAGGCCACGCTACAGCCCTTCTCGGCCGTGTTTGTGGCCAATAACGACGAGGCACTGCAAGCCAAAACCCTTCAGGTGGGCAGACTTGTAAGCACAGGCATCAACGCTCTTGTGCGCGAAAAGGCTACCCACGCTAACGATGCCATCTATACACTAAGCGGACAAAAGCTGACGAACAACCGCTCACTGTCTTCGCTGCCCAAGGGCATCTACATTATTGGAGGAAGAAAAGTGGTGAAGAGATAGTTGAGGTAAAGGAAGAGTTTGGAACTCTATCCTTTAACAATGTGTTACTTTATAGAGAGGACACAAAAATGTACCAAGTTATTTTTTTATCATTACTAAATCACACACAGGGCTTTTATGCTCAAAACTTATAATATATAATATATAATATAATGTGTAGCGTGCCTCTATATGACACGACTATAAATCAACTTACTTAAATTATGGACAAAAAACTGTCACTATTGTTCCTGCCTCTTTTAGGTCAGACATTGGGCTTGCATGCCGCCGACATTGACTATACACCGCTGCGACTCAGCGGGTTCAATGCCGATGTGGTGTTGCAGCCAGGAGAGCGCGTTGTTAACACTGCCGATGGGCATTGGAATTTTTATTCAGAAGAGCTAAAAGGGCGTGGTGGTTTGCCACAGATGTTGCACGGTATGTTTTCAGATGTGCCGTACCGGTTGGCCGATTTCTCTGCACCTTGTGCTTTCAAACTCTCGTCGCCCGATATTGATGCTGCCGAGGGCACTGCTTACGGACAAAGTATCACCATTGCGCTGGCCACTCCGCAGAAGGCGCACACACTATGGTTGCTGGCTACAGCACCACATGGTGCTACCAAGGTAAATGTTACCGTGCATTTTGCTGATGGCTCTACACAAGTTATCAATAATATTGCCATTGCCAACTGGAAAGCTACGCAGAGCAAAGGTTCGGCTTTTTGGCAGTTGGGTTTGACAAATGGTGATAGCTCGGCGGCCGACACCAACTATGCCTTGTATGAAGCCCCAATTTCGCTTTCTGATGCTACACATGAGGTAACGTCAATCACAGTAAGTTTGGCTGAAAAGGGCCGTTCGGTATGTCTTTTTGCTGTTACCGCTACCGATAAAACAAGCACTGCGATAAAAGATAAAAAACTTTTCTTTATCTCCAACTCGCACCTTGATACGCAATGGAACTGGACGGTGAAGTCGACTATTGCCGATTATGTAAAGAACACGCTTAACCAAACGTTTGAACGTTTTGAAGATAAAGACGACCACCACTTTACCTTCAACTTTGAAGGGGCTATAAAATATATGTGGGCAAAGGAATATTATCCTACCAAATATGAGAAACTGAAGAAATATATTGCTGATGGGCGCTGGAACATTGCTGGTGCCTCTATCGATGCCAGCGACGTAAATATTGGTTCGGCCGAGTCGTTGATACGCAATTTCCTTTACGGACAATCGTTCTACCGTAAAGAGTTTGGCGTGCGTGGCGGACGCGACATCATGCTGCCCGACTGTTTCGGCTTTCCTTGGTCTTTGCCCACCGTGGCTGCGCATTGTGGTATGAAGTATTTTCATACGCAGAAGTTGTCGTGGAATTCGGCCTACGCCTACAACCAGTTGCCACGCTTTGCACGATGGAAAGGCACTGATGGCGAAGAGGTGTTGTCGGTGCTGAAATTGTGTGCCTATGATGAGCACGAAAAGTTTCGTAAGGATATGTCGGCCGACGCTGATATGATAGCCGAGGTAAACACAAACAAAACGAAATATGGTATTCCTGCTACCATCAAGTATGTAGGCCCACGTGGCGACCGTGGCGGAGGCCTGGATAAGGAAACGGCCGACTGGCTATCAAAAAGTGTGGATGGCAGCGGACAGTTAGGGGTAACGCTCAACTCATCAACGGGTATGCTCGACCAATTGTTCCATATGGGCTATGATAAACTGCCTGTCATTAATCATGGCTTGCCCATGCGTGCCCATGGTGTAGGTGGATACACCTCGCGCACCATGCTGAAATATTGGATGCGTAAGGGCGAACTGCTGGGCGATGCTGCCGAGAAGGCTTCGCTCACAGCCCACTGGTTAGGCACGTTACCTTATCAGCAGAAAACGCTTACTGATGCCTGGGTGCGTTTGTTATGGCACCAGTTTCATGATGATATTCCAGGTACATGTATCAACGATGCCTACACCTATACTGTAAACGATCAAGTGCTCAATCAGCTCGATTTCTCGCGCACACTGAATAATGCTGTGGGTGGCGTGGCCAAACTGATGAACACTCAGTGGTGCCATGATGTGCCTGTGGTGGTTTATAATCCGTTGTCAATACAGCGCACCGACATTGTTGAAGGACAAATAGCAATGGCCCCCGATGTGCAGAATATCAAAGTGACAGATGCGCAGGGCAATGTGGTGCCATGCCAAATAACAGAACGTGAAGATGATGGCCGGCTTCACTTTATCTTCTTGGCTACGGTGCCATCGTTAGGTTATGCTACCTACAATGTGGCGCCAGATACTAATGTTACTACTCCTACCTCAAACCTCAGTGTCAGCGAAAAAGGTATGGAGAACCAGCGCTATAAGGTTTCCATTGATGCTAACGGCGACGTGTCGTCGATTATAGATAAACAAAACGGTAACCGTGAGATGTTAAGTGCACCCATTCGTTTGGCATTGCTCTTCGACGAGTCGCTTGCATGGCCATCGTGGGAGATTCATGGCGACCAACTGCAAAAGGCACCGCGTGAGTATGTTGACAAAGAAGGACTGCAGGTAGAGGTAGCTGAAAATGGCCCATTGCGTGTCAGCTTAAAGGTAACACGTAAAAAAGGAGCATCTGATTTTGTGCAATACATACGTCTGGCCTCTGAAGGCTGTGCTGACCGTATCGACTTTGTGAATGAGGTAAACTGGCAAACGCGTGAACGTTTGCTGAAAGCCACTTTCCCGCTCACCGTAAGCAATCCTAAAGCCACTTACGACCTTAGCATAGGCACAGATGTAAATAATAATAGCACCAGTTATAGTACCGATTCAAACAACAATACCTCATTATGCGAGTTTCTCGGACATCAATGGGCCGACGTTACTAACACTAGTGGCGATTGTGGCGTTTCTATCCTTAACGATAGCAAGTATGGTTGGGATAAGCAGAAAGACAATGAGATACGTCTCACGCTGATACATACACCTAAGGTGGGTTCTAATTATGCTTATCAAGGCAAGCAAGATTTGGGCTTGAATCGTTTTACCTATTCGTTCTTTGCTCATAAGGGCGTGTGGGGAGCCGATACGCAATGGGAAGCCGACAAACTGAACGAGCCGATGTTAGCTTATCAAACAACCTGTCAAGAGGGCTCATTGGGTTCTGATTTTGGCTTCCTAAAGGTTGATAACCGCAACGTGGCAGTGAAAGCGCTAAAGAAGGCTGAGGGCTCAGATAAATATATCGTTCGCTTTTATGAGCTGACGGGCGAAGGACAGGATGTTACAGTCGAATTCCCCGCCGACATTGTTTCTGCCGACGAGGTGAACGGTGTTGAAGAATTGTTAGGTCCCGCACAGTTTAGTGGCCGCAAACTGTCATTCCATATTGATCGTTTCCATCCTAAAACGTTCCAGTTTGAATTAGCTTCTTCTACAGCGTCATCGGCATCTACAGTTAGTGAACAAGCACCGCAGTCGGTGCCTGTGAGCCTCGATTATAATGTGGATGTGATGAGCACCAATGAGCGTCGCAGCGATGCTGACATAGATAAGGCTTTTCCTGCCGAACTATTGGGTAGCGAACTGACAGCCGATGGCATTTCGTTTACCATGGGAAATAGCCGCATAGGCAAGAAAAATGCTGTGCGCTGCATGGGGCAAACCATCACATTGCCTGCACTGAAGGGTGCCCGTAAGGTGTATGTGTTGGCTTCGTCGCTCAATACGAAGGGCACCACAGCAACGTTTGGTATCGGAACCAGAACCGTAGAACAGTTTGTCGACTACTATGGTGGCATGGTGGGCGTATGGAGCAATAGCATTGATGTGCAGAAACATTATCGTATGGAGAATACAGCCTTTACAGCTACCCACTCGCACAGCAAAACGGCCGATAATGTATACGACTATCTGTATATGTATAAGTATGCATTTACGCTGAATGAGGGCGATAATACGATTACGCTACCTAACGATCCTGATCTCTTGGTCTATGCTATCAGTGTGTCAGATAACGCTAACGACGATACAAAACCGCTATCTGAGGTGGTAAATGTGCTGAAACACAAAGATACTAAGGATCCTTATCAAGCTGTAGAACACGACGACGACATCATTACGCCTGCAACGGTGCAAGCTTCAGGACAAACAAATAGTAATGAGAGTGCGCAGAAGGCTTGCGATGGCAATGCTGATACCAAATGGTGCGACAACTCGTCGGCTGTGAAATGGCTGGAGTATAAGTTTGAAAAGCCCATGACAATAACAGGCTGGAAGGTGCTAAACGCTGGGTGCGAAGGTGATGGCAAGATTGCTGCCGAATATGTGTTGCAACGTTATGTAAATGATGGATGGGTTGACGTGCAAACCGTGGCAGACAATTCAGTTAACACTACCGACTTTGTGCTTGAGCATCCTTTTGTTAGTGAGGGCGTGCGTTTGCGCGTGGTAAAGGGTGAGCAAGATGGCACCATTGCCCGTGTATACGAGTTTAGTGTTTATGGCCATGAACCTAAGGAGGGCGAGGCTAACCAACCTCAAATTATTAGTCGTATTCCTACCTATGGTTTTGGCCGACAGGTGGCCACGGTGGTAAAGTCGAGCGGACGTGTAAATGAAAAGGAAGATCCTTACTTTATGCTTGACAGTCAGCGCGGCACTAAGTGGTGTTATAATGGCTCTATTGAAAAGCCTTCGGTTGTGTTTGAACTGAGCGAACCTCATCTGCTTACAGGCTTTGATATCTACGACTCGAAAACACATGAAGCCTTTAGCAATTCAGACGAATATGAGATAGCTTATAGCATGGATGGCAATATCTACACAACAGCAGTGAGCGAGAAAGGCGTCGCTGCCGAAGATGTTCACTCATCTACACTGAGTGAGCCTGTTAAAGCTAAGTATGTAAAGCTTACTATGGCAAAGGGTGAGGGTGCCGTGCGCGTGTATCAGTTTGATATGTGGGGCACATCTACGGCCGAAACAGAGCCTACGGCAACAACGGGCCTCTTATCGTTACATCGCTCGGTGATAGGTTCTAACAGTCCGGTTAATTTCAATGAGTCGGCACTCAACTTATTTGATGGTCTGAAGACGCGCATCCTAAAACCTTTTACATGGAAGGTAAAGAAGACCAATTCGGCCGATGTGTATGCTTGGGCTGTGGTCGACTTAGGTGCAACGTGTAACATCAACCAATTTAAGTTGTACGACTCGAAAAACTTTGGCGGAGCCAATAACATCAGTGGCTATCGCATTTATGTGTCAAATACACGTCCCACAGATGCGCAGATGAGCAATTATGCTAAAAATGCAGGTGGCGTAGGCTGGAAACGCGTGGCCAATGTTACGGGTGCGGCTGCTGAACACACAAAAACCTATGTGCCTGATGTTACGGTTAGCGGTCGTTACGTGAAATTAGAAATACCCTATAGCTGCGTTACCGACTCGGCTCTTATCGGCCAGTTTGAGGTATACGGGCAGGTGGCATCGGGCATTGATAATGTTTCTGCCGAGACCGACATCGTTGTATATCCGAAGGTCGTAGAGCAAGGTGCTGACATACATCTTGAAGCCGCTGCTCATAATGCTTCATATAGCATTGTGGCAGTGGGTGGAGAGACGGTAGCCGTAGGACATTTTAGTGGAAATGCAGCTGTGTCATCGGCAATGCTTAATAAAGGCGTGTATATGGTTACTATTGTAGCCGACCGCAAAAGAAAGACCGAGAAAGTGATTGTGAAATAAAAAATGATATCATAGTGGGCGTATTGAAACAATAAAGATGTTGTCTTGATACGCCCGCTTTATAAATGAAAAACGCGGTAAAAGAGCTATTGGTTTATTGTGTTAAAAAACACTATGGTGGTGTAAAAAATACGCGTTTACCTGTTCTTATGATATATTGCAAAAAACCAAAACAATTAAAACATAACAAATCGTATGAAAAAACTCATCCTTACAGTAGCCTGTATGGCCGTTGTACAAGGGCTGTGGGCCGACATTGAGGCTGGCAAAGCCTATCGCTTGGTGCCCGCTACCGACAAGGGTAAGGCCGTGTTTGTAGAAAACTCAGCCTTTGATAACGGCAAGAAGGTGATGCTATGGACACATACGCCAGCCCCTGCCCAGCAGTGGTATGCCGAGCGCCAAGGCGAAAAGTGGGTGCTACGCAACGTATATACGGGCAAGTATCTTACCATTGCTTCAACGGTTGCCCAGCAGTCGGATAAGGCCACGGCCACATCGGCACAATGGACCCTTGAGCCCATTGATGCCAGCACAAACACCTATCGTGTGGCCCAAACCATAGGTACACAGTTACGTTACCTCGGTGCCGTTAATACAAGTGATGGCACCCAACTGGCATTGGGCGTTAAGAAAACGGGCGACGATGCTGCACAGCAATCGTGGACCTTTGTTGAAGAAACTCCTATCACCACCTTTACCCACGCTTTGCGCGATGAGATGGGCGAGCGCTACCTCGCCTCTTTCCTTCAAACCGTGAGTGGTGGCAAAACCTTTACCAAGGGCGGATGGGGCGAACCCGAGATCCTTGAAACCATGCTCGACGCCTACGAAACCACGGGCCAAAAGCAATATCTTGATGCCTTCACCTCGGTTTACAATTACTTCAAGAAAAAGGTGGGCACCGACTGGTTGCATCTGGTGTATGAAGATGCCTATAAATGGTATGGACACGATTTTAACGACGACGTGATGTGGATGATTATTGCTGCCGCTCGTGCCTATCAGCTTACTGGCCAAAAAGTATATATCAACGATGCCAAGCGAGCCTTTGATGGCATCTGGCAGCGCGCCTACAACCAATGGGGCATGCTGCGTTGGGCCGAGCAGAGTGGAGGCGAGAACGGCACCAACTCGTGCATCAATGGTCCGGCCGAGGTGGCCGCTTGCTATATTGCTATGGGCTTGGGTGACGAGAGTTATTATGAAAAGGCACGCGCCCTGTACGACAATCAGCGCCGCTACCTGTTCAATGCCGAGTCAGGTGCCGTGTACGACTGTTTTACCTGGAACGCCGAGACCAATTTGCCGGGTGGTTACAGCTATTGGTCGTCAACCTACAATCAAGGCACCATGTTAGGCGCTGCTACCTTATTATATAATCATTATGGCGACAACTTTTATCTGCAAGATGCCCAAAAAATTGTTGATTATTCGCTGAATCACCTGTGCAACAGTGATGGCATTATCAACGTGTGCCAAACCGTTGAGGGCGACCTCTGTGGCTTTAAGGGCATCCTTATGCGCTATATGCGCCAGTATGCCACCCGCTTTAATGTGCCCAGCATCATGACCTGGATGCAGCGCAATGCCCTGCATGCCTACAGCAACCGCAACTCAAAGGGCATTACCTCGTCGGCATGGCTCACCAAGGCTGCCGAAGATGGCACCTATGGCGACAAGCGTTACGACAATCAGCCCTTTGGCTGCTCTACCGCTGTGTCGGCAGCGTTTAACGCGTTTGTTCCCACATCGGGCATTGTGAAAGAGGCGTGGCAACTGTTTCAGGCCGAAGACTTCGACTATGCCCAAGGCGTTTACACCGACCAGGTAGATGGCCGCACCGTGGTTACCAACATCAAGAAAGGGCTGTACACCTGTTATCGCAATGTCGACTTCGGGTCGACCCCTGCACGACAGGTGCAACTCACCCTCTCTAAAGTAGCGAACAAAGCAGTGGGTGGCAGCGTAGAGGTGTGCCTCGACAGCCCCTCGGCCAAGCCCATTGCCACCATCAATGCTCCTACCACCGACAGTTGGGCTACCCTTACCGCCGACATCGCCCCTGTGGCAGGTCGCCACGATGTGTATATGCGCTTCAAGACAAAGGTTACATCAAGCACCAGCGCCTTCAGCTTCGATAGCTTCAAGTTTCTCACCACCGCCACGCCGCTGATGAGCGACGTGACAAAGAATGGTGGCGTGCTCACCCTAAGTCCCGCCTCTGATCAGGCAGCGCTGGCCATTGATGCCGACCCTACCACGTCGGCCTCGGTGACAGGACACCAGTTGTCGCTCAGCTATCAGTCAGAGGTGGCCGTGCGCCCTTTGCTGTATAGTGTGTCGGTAGGAACTGAGCCAAGCGCCAACGATCCGAAATCCTGGACGCTGATGGCCTCAAACGACGGCGAAACATGGATAGAACTTGACCGCCAAGACGCTGCCTCGTTTGCCGACCGTGCCACTACCCAGCGCCATACGCTGAACACCGATGCGCTGTACACCCGCTTCAGGCTGAACATCACAGCTAATCATGGTGGAAAGAATACGGCCGTGTCTGACTGGCAACTGGTGGGTGCCCTTAACACCAACTTGGGATTTACCGCTCAGGGCACCGAGGTGTGCACGGCCGATGGCTTGTATAAGCCCACCCGCTATGCCGTAACAGCCCCCGCCACCACAGGGCAGCAAGCGCCCACAGGCTGGACACTGCAAGGATCGACCGATGGCAAGACGTGGGACGACATTGACCATCGCTCGCACCAATCGTTTGCTTGTGCCGCCGCCACTGCCTTCTATACCGCTTCGGCTCAGAAGGGCTACAGCCAGTTTCGTTTGCTAACCGAGGGCGAGGGCACCGCGCAAACCTACACCGTCTTTGCACAGTTAATGCCCACCGCTACCTTCTATCCTGGCATCTTCAGCAATGGTGGCTCCTTCACGGCAGCCTCTTCTACCGCTTCGTTAAAAGCAATCGCCGATGCTGACCCGTCAACCTCAGTGCGTATACCGCTGACCAACGGACTGGCACAGGTGGTGTATGAGAGCCCGTGGCCTTTTAAGGTGAAATCGTATGCGCTGTGTGCTGGTAGCGCTCAGGGCGAGACACAGGCCAACCCGAAAAATTGGAAGGTGGAAGTGTCGAAAGATGGCACTAAGTGGACTGTCTTGCGCACCGAGCTGAGCAAGGCGTTTAGCAAACGCGCAACGGTGGTGACCAACACACTGAGCAGCAATGCCGAATGGAAATATATACGCCTAAACATTACGACTGTGTCGAAGGCCGATGCTGATGAGGTGGTGATTGACGACTGGCAGCTGAACGGACAGTGCCTTACCGCCGATGCTCTAAACGCCTCTGGCGTCACGACAACGGCCTTAGTGCCTGTTGACAACGCTAATGAAACGGGCGACAAGGTGGCCGACAACAACATCGACACCAAATATTGCTATTGCTTTTTCATGGGCTCTTGGTTGAATTACGACTTCGACACCCCTGTGGTGGCCAATCTCTATAGCGTGTCGTCGGCCAACGATAATGCGGGACGCGACCCGAAGGCATGGACACTGATGGGGTCAGACAATGGCACCGACTGGGTGACGCTGGACCAGCAAACGCAGCAAGTGTTTCCTGACCGCAAGACCACGCTGTTCTTTGCTTTCAATAATAAGCATGCCTATGCCCACTACCGACTGGTGATGGATGGCAACAATGGCGACACCATGCTGCAGCTGAGCGAGTGGCAACTGCTGTATAGCGACCAAATAGCGTCGGGCATAGGTGCTGTGACCGATAACGTAGGCCAAGCCCAAATAGGCATTGCACAATGCGTAGCGAACAAACAGCTGATGCTGTCAATGCCCACTAACGGCACTGTAGCGGTTTACACCCCGTCGGGCCAACTGGTTATGCAACAAACGATAGCGGCCGGACCGCAACAGGTGGCTTTGCCCTCGCACGCGCGCGGTATATATATTATTAAGGTATGTGCAGGCGCACAACAGCAAACGGCAAAGATAATGGTACGATAAAGTGTGAGTAAGTAATGATAAGAATGGCAAGTGCGGAGCTGTAAAAGGCTCTTGTGCTTGCCATTTGCTATTTATACAAGCGTTTTGTAAGAATAATGTTTAAATATTCTATCAAAAAGTTTTTATTTATTTTCGTGTATTTACACTTTGTAATATTTTGCGCGCCCACAAGTGTAAATAGTAATGTTCTTTTGTAAAAAACCTTAAAAAGTATTGAATTGTAACTTCGACATTGCAAATAATATTATTTATAGCCCTGTACTTTACGCTTTGGCAGTTTTCTTAGAACAGGGCCGAAAAACCTGGAACGAAACACTGAGCCGCATCGAGGTGAACGACCCCAACGTTGACCACCTGCGCACCTTCTATTCGTGCCTCTACCGCTCGGTGCTGTTCCCACGCAGCTTCTACGAGATTGACGCTAACGGAAACACCGTGCACTATAGCCCCTACAATGGCGAGGTGCGACCAGGATATATGTTCACCGACACGGGCTTCTGGGATAGGTTGTTGGGGCTGCCTGGTCGCCGCATTTCGGTCGCCGCGTATGCTCATCTTGGTCGTGATGTATGCTCATCTCGGTCGTGAAATGTGCGTACCTCGGTCGGGATACATGCGTACCTCGGTCGGGATTCGTGTGTACCTCGGTCGGGGTACATGCGTACCTCGGTCGGGGTACGATGACCATCAAGCCTCTTTGACACGCCAAAGGGGCTTCCCTTAATGCGGCGTCAGCCCTTTTTTACCTTTTTACCTTTTTACTTTTTTACCTTTAAATGTCAGTTGCTTCGTGTCTTCGATGCGATATCGCTCGGCCTGTTAATATTGCTTAAAAGGTAGGGGAGAGGGTTTATATAATCGTCATTTTGTTGTTATGTGGATATAAACCTTTGCTTTATGATAACTAATAAAATTTTATCATTGCTGCTGAACGCATCCACAGCCCTGGTGCTGAATGTGCTACCCGCACAGGCCGACAACCATTTGCCTGC
>ERZ1026901.638-NODE-638-length-26276-cov-62.924908_pt1 | contig 26276 bp, 10 predicted proteins | sample MGYA00380179_ERZ1026901 | MGnify/ENA primary metagenome ERZ1026901 (study PRJEB33269, sample SAMEA4719815) | human gut metagenome | biome: human-associated habitat; feature: organic feature; material: feces | place: Cameroon | collected 2013-10 ... | reverse complement strand
GCAGCAAAGCCATGATGTCGTTGAGCGATAGGGCTTGCGAGTGGTCGAGCGTGTTTCGGTCAATAGAGTAAGTCGTGGTGCCGATTGTCGATTTCTTGCGTGCCGTGACCTCCACGCCCGGAATGCTTAGGTTTTCTTCCTTAAGGCGTATGTTCTTGAGGTCTGTGTTGCGATTGATGTTGAATTGCACGGTGCGGGTGACGTATCCCAAAGTCCTCACCTCAATGGAGGTTGGTCCTTGGGGGATGTTCTCGATGACGAATGTGCCGTTGACATCGGTGGTAGCCCATAAGTCAATATTTGATACCTTGACAATGGCATACGACAATGGCTGTAAGGTGTGTTCGTCAATCACGCGTCCCGACACCTTGAAACGTCCGTCAATGGCTATTGATGTTGCTGATATGTTGGCTGTTGTTACTGCCGATATTATCAAAAATAGTATTAATGCTATTGCTTTTCTCATTCCGTGACAACTTGTTGGTTGAATATTATAACACGTTGTTTCTCAATCTGCAAAGTTATCACCGTTTCTCTTTTTATACAATACCGATATTTGGGTAATTTGTGGCTCACCCGACAAAGTCCGTGGCAGGGCTAACCAAACACCAACGATACCCGATAGAAAAAGAACGGAATGTCCCTTACCCCACGCAGTTGGCTTCTAAAAGCCTTCAGCTTGGAATTGAGCGATTCTGCCGATGATTGCAGTCGTTGCGGTCATTTTAAGTCATTATTGCGGTCGTTATTTGCCTTAACAAGTCACAAACTACTTATACATATAACAACACTGTACGTGAAAAAAGCTGCCATATCTTCCAGCTTCTGCATAACTCGTTGTATATAAGCAAAATAAAGGCTGGCAGATAACTCGAAAATCGGGTTATCTACCAGCCTATCCTCCAGCCTTAACAAGCTATCTGCCAGCCTTAACAAGCCATCTGCCAGCCTGTCAATGCGATTAACGCAGACTGGAAACAAGATTACCGCGTAGCGAAAATATCATTACCGCGTAGCTAAAATAACATTACCGCATTGCGGTAACAGAAGTACCACGCTGCGGTAATGTGTTTGGGGCTGAAGAAATCTCCCCTTTTTCTTAAAGAAGTTCTTCCTTTTTCTGAAGAAATATCTTCCTTTTTCAATTTACTAAACACGCATCACTCGGGCAGTGCTGTTACAATCACTACGCGATTAAGATCGTTATCTTCGTATGGCTGCGCATTGCTGCCGATGCCTTGTGCCTCGATGCGCGACGGAGCGATGCCGTAACGCTCTATGAGGATGTTACGCACGCTGTCGGTGCGACGAATAGATAGCATCAGGTTGGTGCGCTCCTTGCCGGTTGCCTTGTCGGCATAACCGTCGAGACGGATGCGTGCAGAAGGGTTCTGCTTGAGATATTCGACGATGTTCTCAAACACTATGTCCTGCTTCTTCTCGGGCTTGGCGGAAGCGCAAGCGAAGCTGACCGAGGCGAGACGGAACGCTTCCTGTTTCTTCGCAACCGACTTCTCCACTATGCGGTCCTTGAAGACTGGACGCTCCACTATCCGCTCCTTCACGTACACCGTGTCGACCACGGCTTCACGACGGAGCTTATGGCAGCGCGGCTTCTTGGCGCAAGGCTTTGAGGCGTTGAAGCGATAGGTCAGTCCGAGCGTCGCACCGAGCGTCGGCTCGTACTTGCGACCCGTGATGCGACCGTCGAAATGGTCGGGCATGAGAGCCGAAGCTATCTCAAGGTTTACATCCATGCACTTCAGCACGCTGTACTTGGCAGCTATAGAGAAGTTGGCTGTGAGCGAGTTGGCGTCCGCCGTGCCGCGATAGGCGAAGGTGCGGGCGTAGCCCAATCCTACAGCCGGAAGCACATCGAAGCGTCCCGCGCTGCGGAAGAGCAGACGCGAGAGGCTCACCATGAAGTCGGCATGAGCGTTGACGTAACGCAGATAATGGCGATAGGTGCCGTCGGGGCGGACCGTCACATTGTCGATAACTGGGTCGTGAGGGCCGTATATAGAGCCGTCGGTCTGCGGGTCGCGCAGATAGAGTCCTTCGGATGTGGACATGCCGTTGAACGCATAGCCGCCAATCTGCAGGCGCAGGGCGTAAGCCGGAGTGATCCACTTGCCGACGCCGATGCGGTATGAAGGAGTGAGACGCTTGCCGAAGTGCAGCTTGCCGGCATCGCTCGAGAAGATAGTCTGCACGCCTCCGCCCGCCTCAACGAACCATCCGTTCTGTGCAGATGCCGGGAGCAGCGACATGCACCCCAGCACCATGCTTATTATAGTTTTCTTATTCATATATACAGATAGGTTTTAAGCTTATTCAACAATGAGGAAAGCAGGTCTGCCGGGCTCGCCGGCTGTGCCGTAGCTTGTGCCGTCGGCAAACGTGAAAGCCGAGACAGCCTGATAGAGATACTTGTTGCGTGCGGCATAATACTTCAGCGTAACGGGTTCCTCCGCTCCCATGCTGCCGTTTATCTCCATGCGGAAGACATACTCGCCGTTCTCCGCCTGCTCTGCCTTTGCCATGCCGCGACATTCTGCGCCCACGAATGCAGCCATCAGGTCGTCTGCCGTTGCCTGGCGCACGATGTTCTGAGGCAATGCCACGCAAGCCGTCATCTTGAGCGGATGCTTGCCGGCGAGAACGAGAGGCAGGGTGAGCGGCTGCTCGGGCGAAGCCTCCACCTTGCCGTCGGCGAAGGCGAGGCATGCTGGAGCCGTGAACACGTAGCTGTTGCGATGGCTGTAGTAGCGTATGTCTACAGACGCCGCCTGTGGGCTGACGCCGTTGACTACCATCTTGTATACCGGTCTGCCGTCCTGCTCGCCCACGAGTTCGCCAACGCCCGCGCAGACGCCCGCGACGAACGCCGCCAACCGATCGCCCGTCTTGTCGGCATAGCCGGCTGTGAGGGCGTCGAGGGTGAGATAGGCGGTCATGCTGCCCTGCGGCACGAAGGTGAGCGCGAGCGGCTGGTCGGCTGCTCCGACCACCGATGCGCGCTTTCCTACGGCGAAGGTCTGCTCAGATACGAACACCTGCTTCTTCTCAGCGCTATAATAGCGGAACATCACCTGCTCGCCCTCGGCACGTCCGAGGATGTCGTACCAGTAGAGCATGTCAGCCTCGCTCTCTACGTGCTTTATGCCGCGACACTCGTCGCCCACAAACGCCTGCAGCTCGTCGCCGGCGGCTACTGTGAACGGCAGCTTCGCCTTCTCCACCTTCACCCATGCCTTGGTAGGTACGGGGAAGGGTCCCGACTGCTCGAAATCGGGACAGGCGGGAGCGTCAGCTGTGCCGTAAATCTTGTCGACCTCATATCTGACGTCGGACGCCACGGAGACATACGTGCGCTTGGCGGTAGCACTATAATAGCGGAACTCCACATTGCCGTTCTCGCTCGACGGCGCCTTCACGTGGATGAAGAAGAGGCGCACGCCGTCGTTCATCACCGTCTTAGCCACACCGCGACACTCGCCGCCAATGAAGGCAGCCATCTTGTCGCCGTCGGCGGCAAGCGTTTCGAGCACCGGCGAGAGACGCACTACGGCAGTCATGCTCATCGGATAGACACTCTTGTCGGGGTCGCTCCACAACGGCGCCTGATCGTTGCCGCTGAAGTCGGCTCGCCACATCGGGGCGGAAGCAGGAGTGGCAGACGCCACCTGCCATGTTGGAGCCTCGCTTACGAAGTCCTCCTCAACCACGCTCCACTGGGGAGCGGGTTGTTGCGGATAAGTCTTGTCGCCCTCTTCGGTGCATTGTGCGAAGAGGAAGCCCAATGCGGCGAGAAACGAATACTTTATATATTTCATATAGTCTTTCTTTTTAAAATATTACTTCTTGATAGCCTTCATCGAGTAGACGTTGCCGTCTACGGCGATGCTGACGATATACACACCAGCCGGAACGGTATTGCCGGCGTTCCATGTGATGTCTACATTGCCGCCTGCGTTGCAGTCGTTCCATGCCACGATACGCTTGCCGCTCATGTCGCTGACGTATACATCTGTATAGGCGTCGCGGTCGACAGTGGCACGTATCTTCAGCTGCGAGTAGAACGGCGACGGATAGATGTAGAGTCCGCCCTCGGTGCCGAGGAAGCTGATGCGCATCGGCTCGCTGAGGGTGCCCACATTGCTGTTGGCAGCATAGCTTACGGCGCTCGGTGCCTTGGCTACGACGTCGCCGTCGCGCTCTACAGTCACGTCAACAGCCTCGGGCTTGTCGCCACCGATGGTGAGCATGAAGACGGTTCTGCCGTCGGGCAGAGCTATAGTCTCGGCATAGCCGCGCGGCTCGCCTGCTACGTAGCTCACAAGGCGGTCGCCCTGCTGCAGCTCTACGCCCTCCACTTCTACAACAGCCGTCATGTTGGCTGAGTAGGGGAAGTAAGCCGTTGGCTCGTCCGCGCTCTTCACGGCCTTAGCCTTGCGACCTACAGAAGTCTTCGACGGATACTGCAGCTGAGCGTCGTCCTGCGACTGGCGCTGGAGCATGTATCCCTTGCCGTTCTCCATGTACGTCAGACTGCCTATCCATCCCAGATTGCCGCTGTACATAGCCATCTGCGTCTGCGACTTCACGATGTCGCCCTCCTTGGCGTCGTAGCCGGCGAGAGCCTCCTTGAGTGTGAAGTTGTCTGAAGGCAGATACGAGATGTAGTTCCAGCGCGCTGTGCCGTCGGCCTTTGCTCCGCGTATGGTGAGCTTGTGCGAGGTGGGGTCGACAGCCGGTCCTGAGATATGCAGGCTCTGCGGCTGCGAGCTGTGCACGAGATACATCTGGTCGTTGTCGATGGCTGTGAGCTGTCCCATCCATCCGTTGCGCTTTGTCCACGATGCGAAGCCGTACTGCTCGTTCTTCACCTGGTCGTCTGATGTCCACTTGCCGTCGGCAAGCAGCTTGTTGAGGTCGGAGAGTTTGTCGGAAGCGATGTTGGTCGATATCCACGTCCATCCCTCGTTCAGCGCGATGTTCTGCACACGATAGTCCTTCGCCGTGAAGATCACCGGCTGCGACGGACTGCCCACTACGGCGTTGTTCTCGAAGCTTATCGGCTTCTCGCTCTCGGCTATGTAGGTCTGTCCGGTGCTTGCGTCCCAGATGCGGAACTCGAGTTTGTCGCTGCTCACGTCGTTAGAGTAGACCGTGAGCATGGCATAGTACATATCGTTCAGCTTGTAGTAGCGGTTGTTGCATACGCCTACGCACTTTCCGCCGCTGAACGCAGCAAGCATGTCCTCGTCGTCAGAAGAGTATACCTTATTGATATACAACTTGCCGAAGACAGACATATTATACTTGAAGTCGGCGGCGTTCACAGTCCAGTCGGGCTTCTCGCCCTCCACCTTCACCGTGAGCTGCAGAGCCTCCACCACGTTGTTGTCACCACGCAGATAGAGCGTCTCGTCGTATGTGCCAATGTTCAGACTCGGGTCGATAGTCAGCACGATGTCCTCAGACGCTGTCGGGTCGATGGTGCCGCTTGCCGGTTCTGCCTCGAGCCATGAAGGAAGGTTCTCTACGGTGAAGTGTTCTATCGAACCGCCGTTGTTGAGCGCCTTCACCCTGATGGTCTTCTCCTCGTTGAGCTTCTTCACTACGGTGAGAGCGTTGTCGCTCCACTTCAGCTGGTTGCGGTCGATGAATGCGCTCCATGTTATCGGCGAGAGAATCTCGTTGCCGTTCTTGTCGCGCACGCCGTCCACCGTAAACTTCACGATAGTCTTCTCTATGCGCTCGTAAGGCTCCTTCAGATTGATGATGAGCGCGTCGTTGTTCACTACGAAGTCGTAGAGCAACTTGCTCTCCGGACCCTTAGCCTTGACGGGTGCAGAGGTCTTGGTCTCGACATCGCCGCCTACAGCCACAGCGTCAGGCACCTGCTGCGTCGGGTCGGCCTGCTGCTTCTGGTCTTTCAGAGAGAACTGCAGTTCCTTAACGCCCTGCCATTCGATGTATGTCTCGAACGGATAGTAAGCTAAGAGTCCCTTCTCGGCACCGTCAAGACGGTTGCTGTTGCCGTTCTCCACGAGCGTTTCGCTCTTGTAGAGATTCCATACGCGCACCTCGTCAATCTCGCCCTTGAAGAAGTTGTCTGCCTTCTCCTGCTGCAGGTTGTCGGCAGGAGTCCACACACGAGCGCCGAGATGAATGTAAGCCGCTGCTATGCCACCAAGGTCGGCTGCCTCGAAGTAAGTGTTCAGCTTGCCGTCCACGTATATCTGTGCGCGTCCGCTTGTGCGGTTCACAGCCACAGCCACATGGTGCCAGTCGTTATCGGCGTAGCTACCGTCGCACGCCACACGCACACCGTTGTTGTGGAACACCAGTCGGCCTTCCTCCAGATTGAGTGCGAAGAGATTGAGCGAACCGCCTATGTCCTCGCCGTCGCCGCGTCCGTTAGAGATAATGGTAGCCGTCGGCTGAGCCTCGTCGGCCTTGAACCAAGTCTCGATGGTGTAGTCCATAGTGTTGTCCACGACACACGAACTGCCCGAAGAGAGTTTCAGGTACTGGTCCTTGCCGTTGAACGCAGCTGCGCGTCCTTCAGGGTTAGCCCATTCGGCGCCTCTCATCTCGAGGTTTGCGCCGTGTGCCTTGTCTGCAAGCACGTCGCCCTTAGCCTCCGACATCGGATAGTAGGCGATGAGATTGCTTTCGGCGCCAGAGAGCATAGTCAGCGAGTTGGTCTGCAGACGTGCCGGCGTCAGCACCTTGTCCCAGATGCGCGCGCCGTGCATCTTGCCTGCGAAGTGTCCGCTTCCGTCTACGCTGGCTCCGAACACATAAGCGCCCTCGCCGTTGTACTCGCCCACCTCAGCTGCGCTGATAAGCTGCTCGTAGTTGTAGTAAGCCGACACGTTTCCTTCGTTATTATATACAAGAGCCACGTGTGCCCATGTGCCCTGCTCGTAGTCGAACGCCTTGTCGCTGACGATGGTCTTGTCGGCCACCTTCACCTTCAAGCGATTGTCGCTCGTCGTTGCAAGCTCTATCGCACTGTTGGCGTTGCCCTGACTGAAGAGTACGGCGTCCTGTGCCTTGTCGGCAAGTGTCCACATCTCGATGGTGAGGTTCTTGCCGCTCCAGTTGCGCTGGAACTCCGACACGAGTTCGTCGTTCTTGCCGTCCAGACGCACGCTCACGCTGTGGTCGGTCTGTGCGCCGTTGCGTATACCTGTCACCGAGAAGTTGTTGTCGGTGAGGAGTCCGTCGGCTATAGGCTCGTTGAACGTCAGCTTCACCTCGTCGTTCACGGTGAGTACACCATTAGCCGGCTGCGCACTACCGAAGAGGCGTGGGTTGTACATATCCTTTATGCCGCTGTGTACGGCAGAATAGTTATAAACCTCCGCGTTGTTTATCATGCTCGTACCTACGGTGCGCAGGTCGTAACGCTGATCCTGCAGGTCGTCCATAAACCAGCTATACTTGATGGTGCCGGCGTCTGCAGCCTTTATCATCTCGGCGTTCATGCCGTTCTTCACAGCCTGGTCGTAGAGAGCCTGATCGTTGTAGTAGCTCATGAGTGTTGTCCAGTCGTTGTCGCTGCCCGACGACGGCTTATACTGAAGCATGATGCGATGGAAGTTGTCGTAGTTCACATCGAAGCCGTCAATCACTACGTCCATGTAATGCTTCTGCACGCCGTTCACCTCCGCCGTTGGCAACTTGGTGTTGTATGTCCAGTTGTCGGTAGGCTTCTTCAGGTTCACGTCAGTAGCCGAAGGAGTGAAGTGTACGCTGAACGTCACGTCGTCATATATTTCATCCTGGAAGTCGGTGGGGTCGCACTGACACTGCGACTGCAACATCAATCGAAGATTGTCGTAGTTCATCACCGAACCCTTGCGCACCTCGAGCGTCTTGGTGAGTGTTCCGCCAGCCGGCACGAGCAATGCTCTGCCGTTACCAATCGGTGCGCCATCGATGAGCAGCTGTGCTCCATTAGGATTGCTGCTGTCGTCGATGACAAGGTTATACCAGTTGTCGTCCTGCGACTCAGAGTTGTTGCGCAGATAGAGCGTGAAGTAAGCCGACTTGCCCGAAGGAACATTCTCGATGAAGTCCTTCTCGACGGTTATCTCCGGCACCTCCATCTGAACAGTAGCCTCATTTATCACGTGCTGTCCCGGCTCGTAGTACTTGGTCTTGTATTCGCCCTCGAACGGACACGACGTAGCGCCGCCACGTGTCTTGAAGATGAACGTAGAGAAGGTCTGACCTTCCTCGTCCTTCATATCCTTGTAGTTGATGTATTGGTCGCCATCCTTATATCCTGCCTCACGACATACGTCTACAGAGATATAGTCGGAGCCTTCCTCCGCAAGCACATAACCCTTACAGTGGCGTGCCGTCTCCTCAGTTGAGAACTCGCCGCCATGCTCCGTAGTAAATTTCTCGTCGATATTCAGTACAAAACCAGTTCCGTCAAGACCCCAGCCTACGTTGGCAGAGTACTGTGCTCCGACCAGCAGGCTGAAACGCGTGGTCTCCGAGCGTCCCACTCCATACTCCTCAGAGTATTCGTACGAAGCGCCGCCCTGGAACGAATGGTTCTGCATGAGTTCTGCCTTCACCTTCTGCTCCTCGTTATTGCGAAGCTGTGTCTTCCAGTTCTCGATAGACTGGTTGAGATACATGATGGTGTCTTCCTTCATCACCACTCCCTTAGGAGCATAGATCTTATAGCTCGGTCCGTCACACGGGTTGTCGGCATTTGCACCGCCGAACACCTTGTCGTTGTTGCTCTTGCCATAGTTGGGGTCGTCTGTAGCCAGCTTCGACACGTAGACCGGAAGCTTTGTGTTGTCAGCCATTGCCTGGAAATCCAAAGCCTCCGACTGCTGATGCAGCATGCTGTTACGCACCTCCTCAAGCTTCGGCAGCAATACCTTCTCGATGTGCACCTGCGGATAGATGAACATCGTACCGTACTTCTGCGATAGTCCCAAACCAGTGGCCTTCACGAGCAGATAGTCGTTGGCTGCCGGTGTAACATCACCGAACAGTTCGTATTTATCAGGTGCAGACTGATACATCTCGCGCGAAACCACGGCGATGTTCTGCGTCTTGCCAACACCGATGTTGGTAGAGAATCCGACGAAGAGGTCGCCGTCGGCTCCTACATACTGCGGGTCGCTGCTTGTCTCGAAGCGCGTGGTGGTGGTCATTGTCTTCGTGTCAGTGTCTGTACCGCCAATCGTCTCGCTATGAGATACGCCGAAAGAGTATTCGTCCTTTATCTCGTTATTTGTGACTTTTCCGGCTCCGAAACCTGCAAATGTCATAAGTTCAAGACCAATCTTTGCTTCATTGTTAAGCACTCCCTCGTTGGTGACATTGCCCTCATAGGAACTTGTGCTTGTCACAGTGACACCCTTCTCAAGATAAGCATAAGAGTTGCTTCCCGGCGGGTCGCGCAGCACGAAGAGCACCTTGTCGGGTCCATTCGTAACGAAGTCCGAACCTAAAGTCTTTGCACCAATTACGATAGCCTTGGTGTTGCCCTTGCCGTCAAAGCCACCCTTCCAGTTGATTGTTGTAGAAGATGTGCTTTCGCTGTTTTCGCTGTAGGTCATATCCATAGCGGCAGAGCGCAGGGCCGAAGTCATTTCCGGATTGTTCACCTGGAATGTCCATTCTGCCTCACCCTTCTCGTCGGTAGTGATGTCTTCTTGCGTTCCGTACGCAATGTCGCCTCTACTGAATGAGAGCTTGGCCTCAGGCGTTGGCACGATGTCTTCCTTAACGCCATCCTTACGTCTGCCGTCCTTATCCTTATATTCGTACACCTCCGCTGTGGTGATGTGATAAGTGACGTATTGTCCCTGCTCGTATACAGGCACGCCGAGTGTGTAAGGCTGTGCAGCATTGTCAGGATCGTAGGTCTTCACCTTTATGGTCTTTGTCTGATCGAGTGTAGAGATGCTGAGTTCTTCCTTTCCGAAGAAGTCCTGAAGCTTACCCTTCACCTTCTCCTTCACGATGATTGACGGAGTGTAGCGCTTGATGAACTGCTGCTTCTTGTTGTAATATACAGTGTCGCTGCAGTTGACAAACTTGCCCTGCGTAGAGATAGAGTCGACATAAGCATTCACCTCGCTCTGCTTTGCAAACTCGTTGCTGAGGTTGAGGTCTTCGCCACTGCCCGGGATGTTGTCATGGCCCGGCACCACTACATTAATCTTATACTTCTCAGGAATGAGGTCGGCGTAGAACTCACCCGTCTCGGCGTCAGGATAGATGGTTATCTTGTTGCCGTCGTAAGCCACGCGGTTCTGGTGCTGCTTGCTTACGTACACGCCCTTAACATGATTGAGTGTGGTTTCGCGAGCCTCAGCCGTCATCTTATAGGCATCGTTCTGATATGTAAGCTCGATGCGTACGTCGTCAGCGAGGTTGTTCTTCGAGAGCGAGTGGCCCACGGGGAACGCCTCCTGCTTGGTACCGCCGGCAACACGTCCGATGTAACGTACGGTTGTTACGTCAAAGATTTCGAATCCGTTGTCGTCGTCCTGATAGTTGCGGTCGGTGCCGTCGCTGTTGGTCAGCTTGCCGCCGTTCTCAAACGTATGGTTGGCGAGCACTGCCTTCACCTCGTGCTGTCCTACGGGCACGCTGATGGTGAACTGTCCGTGAGCGTCGGTCTTCACGATGTTGCTCTTGCCGTCCATTACGGTGACACCGTCCACGGCGAACGACACACCCTCTACGGGCACGTTGCCACCCTTGTACATCACCTTACCCGAAATTTTGAACGACGACTTGTCCGTGAAGTTCACGGTGTGGCTCTGTGCCTGCGAGTTGATGAGGCGCAGCTCCTTTGCCGATGCAAACTGATGTATGCCGAGTGTCGGCACAATCATATACGTAGTTCCGTTGCCGGTGTAGGGCAGCGAACGAATCTGATAAGAACCGTCTGTAGCTGTGTAGCTGCTGTAGCCGAGCTGTGCAGATGTAGGTATGTCTTTCGAACTGATAGTAACACCCGTAGCCACACCATGATTCATGTTGTACTTTGTGCCCTTGTACGAGATGTCGTAGAAGGCGTCGTCAACCGAATAGTCGAAGGTGTAGTAAGCCTGCAGACCGTCCTCATTACCTACGAGGTAGCGGTCGTAGTCGTTGGCGATGGTGTCAGCGGTGAGCGCCTTGTTCCACAGACGCACCTCGTCGATGGCTCCTTCGAAGCCTTCGCCCATCACCACCTTATTGTTATTGCCCGTAATCTGAGCCGTACGCTCGGCTTCTGCCACAGCCTGACCGTTTATATATATAATAAGGTGTGTGGCGCTTGCCACGGCTGAGAGATGCACGAACTGAGCGGAGGAAGCGTAGTCGCTGAGCTTCTTCGGAGTCTTCAATGTCTGACTGCCAGCTGTGAACACAATCTTCTTGTCGGCGTACGCCAACTTATACATGCCCGCCTTCTCAATGATGGTGCCTTCCTTGGCGGGGCGCACCCATGCCTGAAGCGTAACAGCCTGCGTGGCATCATTCAGGAGCTGGTCGTTGTCGACGGTAAGATTAGACGAACCGGTGAACACGTATGACTTGCCCGGAACGCCCGAACCTTCCGTAGCCTCAGCGCTGACTTTGGCGCCCGACACGGCCTGTCCGCTCTCGAACGTCACGCGTCCGTAGACATCGCCCGTAGGTGTGCGGAAACCAACGTCAGCAAGTTCCTCGTCGCTCTCAAGCAGTTTGCCCGAACACATCACCTGTCCCTTGATACGATAGTCGTAGACCACGCCGGGAATGGCGTTCACGTCGTTATAGTAATAGTCGTTCTGAGCCTCGTTGCCCTCAGTGACGGCTATCTGCTTATAGTCTGTATCAGGAGCGCCATGCTCCTTGCGATTGATGACGAAGCGCTCAAAGTTGCCCTTGCTGCTCCATGCCAGTTCAACGCGGTCTGAGTAGTAGCCCTTGCCGGCTGTGAACGCAACAAGATTGCCTATGCTTGTGGGCATGATTGACTCCGGAGCAGCCACCGTAGGCAGAGTGCCGTAAGCCTCGGCAGGCTTCACAGTAAGGCGGTAACGATATTCGTTGCACACCATTATCATGTCGTCAACATACTTGCCGCTGAGGAATTCTTCCTTCGACAGCTCGATGTTGTCAGTAGTGTTGCTCGTAACATTCAGTCGTGTAAGCACCGCCTTGGTGCCCGAACTCCAGGTGTCGCCCTCTGTCTGCCAAGTGATAGTGGCAGTCTTGGCTTCCTCGTCCAGTACGGCATGCACAGAACCTGCTGTAACATTGCTGTGCTTTGTAGAAACATCGAGAGAGGTCGACTTGCTGAAAGCGTTGTTCCATACATCAGAGTTGCCTGTATGCGAACGCTTAATGCTGAATTCATAATTCAGACTCTTGCCTAAAGGTACGTCAAACTCATAGCTGTATGCTGTCTTACCAGCCATATACTTGATATTCTGTGTGGTAGTGTTCGCAGTATTTGTTGCCTTGTCCGTACTCTTGATAGTGAGCACCATATTGTCCTCAATGCAGTTCTGCGTAGGTGCCGCACTGAGATTCCAGTTCACCTTCACCTTGCGCGTCGTCTGATTGTAATCGGCACTGATTTCCTTCACCTGCGGATAGGCTGGGCGGGTGTAGCTGTCACTTAACGTAGAGTAGGTCACCTTGTTGTTATTGCTTGGAGTATACTTCTGCTTCACCTTATAGTCGGAGAAGTTGTCAAGGCTCATTTTTTCAGTCGGGACGAAGAGCGAACCGCTTGTTTGACTGCCTACTAAAGAGTCTGTTCCATTTATTTCCTTTCCCTCCGAGTCGCATATGAAGTAATATCCGTAGCGATCGATGGAGTTCTTGTCAGCTTTTCCGTCTTTCTTCCATACGATGAAATATCCCGGCTTATTCTGCTTTACGCCATAATAGGCATTTGTGATTATGGTCGGCGTACAGCCGTATCTGGTGTCTACGATTTCAGTGAATTCAACTTTCTGGTCTGTCGCCGTTTTAGTTCTGCGCCACCATTTTCCATTATAGTATACCTCTTGGTCTTTACCGATTCGGTCCTGCGTCAGCGGAACGGTAATTTTCAGGTAATAGGCGCTCTTGCCATTGCTCGTGACAACCCTTGCACCGAGCCATTCCACGGATACGTCCTTATTGAGCGTTTCACCATCGTCGTTCTTGACATATTTTCGAGATCGTCATCCGTGTTCCACGTTCCGCTCCGACCGTTTATCTTAATACCATATCCAGCCACAGTGACTGTCAGATAACCATCGTCACCGATGAATCCGCAATGGCCGTCATCTCCTCCACCCCACGATTGGTAAACGCGGATGTCGAGCACGATAGTGGCATTTATCGGATCATACCATTGACTTATCCATTTGTTATTCCAATCGTCATACGCCGACGCCTTCTGCACTGAGAACGCCATCAGCATCATGACGCAAAGGAAGAACTGCATGAATCTTCCCGCAGGCGTCCGCATGGAGCGCCGCACAGAAACAGAATTGCCTGCAACCCGCCCGTCCAAATAAGGCGGAGGTTGCTTTTCTCTTCTTCTTTTCATTTTAATGATGTTTTAGAGTTATTGATTATATGTAAGTTATGTGTTTTCGTTTCACATCACAAATTTACACTTTTTCATTAAAATTAAGTGTCTGATTGCTGCGTCGCAGTGTCTACTTCCAACAAAAAAGGTGTCCACTTCGTAGGAAGTAGACACCTTAACAGTGTGTATCTTAACTCGTTATTATGCTTGTTTGTCTCGCCAGGCGATAGGCGTGCATCCCTCTTTCTCCTTAAACACTCTGTAGAGATAGGAGCGCGAGGAGAAGCCGCATTCTGAGGAGATGATGTCGTTGCTGTAGTCGGGATACTCCTTCATCATGCGTTTGGCTGCATTGAAACGTATCTCGCTGAGCCATATACGGAACGTGGTGTTCTGGCATTGGCTGAAGAACTGCGTCAGTTCGTTTTTGCTGATATTCAGCGAATGCGACAACGTGAGCATGTTCGCCGAACTGTCCTTATACCCCAGATCGGCACACCACTTGTCGAGCGCCGCCTGGATGAAGGCTGTGCGTTCGGCTGAAAGGCGCTGCGCAGACTGGTCGCAGTCAGCCGCCGACTGCCGGGCGCAGCTCTCTGCCGTCGTCGGCTCGTCGTCGGCGTCGTCCTCGTCGTCGGTTTCGTTGTTGCTTCTTTCCATATCCAGCAGCTCCTCGGTAGGTACGTAGCAGTTGCCGAACGCCACAAAGTTGACGATGAAGAACAGCAGTACAAGGAGTCCGACCGGACCGACTACATACAACGACTTGGTGGAGAGGACGGCGAACGGCATGGATACGGCGGTGAGAAGAAGCATCATGACGCTCGCACGGGCATATCGCAGGAAGGGCACCATATCGGTGGCAGCCATCGTTTCGAGCATTCTCTTGCGCTTCTTCATCTCCTTCTTCACCATATATATGCAGTAGACCATATTGCCGAAGAAGAGAACAAGCATCACGTAAAGCCATCCGCCAATGTTCAGAGAGCCGCTAAAGCTGTAGCCCGCAGCGAAGGCGCCAAGCATGGCGGCGTATACGGCGGCGCAGATAAGGTTCATCTTGCGGCGCTTGGTATGGGTAGCCTCGATGTTGTAGATAGCCATTGCGACAATCGTGAAGCAAGGCAGGTAGACCAGCACGTTGATGACGGCTCCCACAGCAGCGCCCGTGGCGCGGAAGCCGTAGTACATCTGCAGGAAGAAGTGCACTGCCATCAAAAGCAGGGCTGAGAATATCATCCAGCGCGACCACTCATACCGCCGGTTTATCCATCTCACGTGAAGACGCGTGACGGCAATGAAGAATGCGCTGATAAACATGAATATCAGACATGCAAACTGTAACAAATATAACATAACTCTTCTGGTATATATTAATCGTATCTTTCTCTGCGGATGTGCATCCGCTTATATTAAGATACGCAAAGTTACGCAAAAAACGGAAAAGCATAAAGAATAAAGAAAAGAAGTTGAGCGTTTTTCTTGCGAAAGAACCGCAACAATGCTGTTACAACGCCGTGGTAACGTTGTTACCGTTGCGCGGTAACGTTGTTACAGCACTGCGGTAATGACGTTACACCACCGCGGTAATGGGCTGCAGCTCCACAAGGTTTGCATTTTTTGCATAAATAATTCATCGTTTTTCCCATTCGTGTTGTTTTATTTCATATATTTGCAAAATCTTTTACAGAAATAACAATCGTAAAGCTGCGATGCGCAATCGTAAAGCAAACAGACAACTACTATTATCTATTATCAACCTAATAAACAAAACGTTATGAACAACATTCCATTAGTATTTTGGCTTATCCCGATAGCCAGTGTTGTAGCATTGGGAATGGCATGGTTCTTCTTCCGCTCGATGATGAAAGAAGACGAAGGCACAGACAGAATGAAAGAGATAGCAGAGCACGTGCGCAAGGGCGCAATGGCATACCTCAAGCAGCAGTACAAGGTTGTGACAATCGTGTTCGTGGTGCTCGCCATCGTGTTTGCGTTCATGGCTTATGTGCTTAAGGTGCAGAACCCGTGGGTGCCTTTCGCATTCCTCACCGGCGGTCTGTTCTCGGGTTTGGCAGGCTTCTTCGGCATGAAGACCGCGACCTACGCTTCGGCACGCACCGCAAACGGAGCACGCGCAAGTCTGGACAAAGGTCTGAAGATAGCATTCCGCAGCGGCGCCGTCATGGGTCTCGTCGTGGTGGGTCTCGGACTGCTCGACATCGCCATCTGGTTTGTTGTTCTTAACGCCGTTTACGACGGAGAGGCTACGGCTCTCGTCACCATCACCACCACTATGCTCACCTTCGGTATGGGTGCTTCTACGCAGGCTCTCTTCGCCCGCGTCGGCGGAGGCATCTACACCAAGGCTGCCGACGTAGGAGCCGACCTCGTGGGCAAAGTGGAGGCTAACATACCCGAGGACGACCCGCGCAACCCCGCCACCATCGCCGACAACGTGGGCGACAACGTGGGCGACGTGGCTGGTATGGGCGCCGACCTCTACGAGAGCTACTGCGGATCTATCCTGTCGACGGCTGCGCTCGGCGCAACGGCGTTCGCCATGAACGCAGACATGCAGCTGCGCGCCGTGATTGCGCCAATGGTGATTGCGGCTATCGGAATCTTCCTCTCGCTCATCGGCATCTTCCTCGTGCGCACCAAGGAGGGCGCAACGATGAAGGAACTGCTCCACTCGCTCGGTCTGGGCACCAACGTGAGTGCGGCGCTCATAGCCGTTGCCACCTTTATCATATTATATCTGCTGGGCATAGAGAACTGGCTCGGACTCTCGTTCTCGGTGATTAGCGGACTCGTGGCAGGCGTCGTAATCGGTCAGGCTACCGAATACTACACCTCGCACAGCTACACTCCGACGCAGAAGATTGCGGAGGCTTCGCAGACCGGTCCCGCTACGGTTATTATAAAAGGTATAGGAACGGGCATGATATCGACGATGATACCCGTAGTAACCATCTCGGTAGCCATCATGCTCAGCTATCTCTGCGCCAACGGCTTCGATATGTCGCTCTCGGCTAAGTCGATAAGCACCGGTCTCTACGGCATCGGCATCGCTGCCGTGGGCATGCTCTCGACACTCGGCATCACTCTCGCCACCGACGCCTACGGACCTATCGCCGACAACGCCGGCGGCAACGCAGAGATGAGCGGACTGGGCAAGGAAGTGCGCGAGCGCACCGACGCTCTCGACGCTCTCGGCAACACCACAGCGGCTACGGGCAAGGGCTTCGCCATCGGTTCGGCGGCGCTCACGGCGCTGGCTCTGCTGGCTTCGTACATAGAGGAGATAAAGATAGCGATGATACGCGCCGTGGACAACGGCAAGCAGTATCTCGACGCAGCGGGCAACGTGTTCGACCCGACCGACGCAAGCACTATCGACTTCATCGAGTTCTTCCAGGTTAACCTCATCAACCCGAAGGTGCTCGTAGGAGCGTTCCTCGGAGCCATGGCTGCCTTCCTGTTCTGCGGCCTCACGATGGGCGCAGTAGGCAGAGCTGCGGAGTCGATGGTGCAGGAGGTGCGCCGTCAGTTCCGCGAGATTAAGGGCATACTCGAAGGCAAGGCAACGCCCGACTACGGTCGTTGCGTGGAGATAAGCACACGCAGCGCACAGCGCGAGATGATCATCCCGTCGCTGCTCGCCATCGTCATACCTATCGTCGTAGGCTTGGTGCTCGGCGTAGCCGGTGTGCTCGGTCTGCTCACGGGTGGCTTGGCGGCAGGCTTCACCCTCGCCGTGTTCATGTCCAACTCGGGCGGCGCATGGGACAACGCGAAGAAGATGATTGAGGAAGGCCACTTCGAAGGCAAGGGCAGCGACAACCACAAGGCCACCATCGTAGGCGACACCGTGGGCGATCCGTTCAAGGACACCTCAGGACCGTCGCTCAACATCCTCATCAAGCTCATGTCTATGGTGAGCATCGTGATGGCTGGTCTGACTATCGCCTTCTTGTAACGTAAGGGATTATTGGGCTAAAAAAGAAAGCCCCAGCAAATAAAAACGTTTGCCGGGGCTTTCTTTTTAACTAATAATGGGCATGAAACAAAATATTAATGCTTTTTTATTAACTTTCTCATTTATTTAGTTTAATTTTGCAAAACGAAAGGAAATAACAACCATCTAACTAAATTTTTGTGTAATATGAAAAAGTTCCTCCTTACTTTTGCTATGCTGATAGTAGCTGTCAGCTCGGCATTGGCACAGGTTACGACCTCTGCGTTATCAGGAAAAGTTTCGCTTCAGAGCAACGGCGAGTCGCTTATCGGCGCTGTTGTGCAGGCTGTGCATGAGCCTTCGGGCACACGCTACGCCACAGCGACTAACATCGACGGACGCTATACCATCCAGGGTATGCGTGTCGGCGGTCCGTACAAGGTGACTGTTAGCTACATCGGCTACACCAAGAAGAACATTACGGGCATCACTCTGCAGCTCGGTGAGACCTACAACCTCAACGTGAACATGAGCGAAGACCAGAACGAGCTGGGCGAGGTAGTAGTAAGCGCGAAGGGTTCGAAGTTCGCAGGCGAGAAGACCGGTGCAACAACCAACATCTCGCAGACACAGATGCAGAACATTCCGACCATCAACCGCAGCATCTCTGACATCGCACGCCTCTCGCCGTACGCTAACGGCATGAGCTTCGCAGGCGGTGACGGACGTTCTACAAACTTCACACTCGACGGTGCGAACCTCAACAACAACTTCGGTCTGACATCCAAGCTCCCGGGCGGCGGCAATCCTATCTCTATGGACGCCATCGACGAGGTGCAGGTAGTGGTTTCGCCGTATGACGTGCGCCAGACCAACTTCATCGGCGGCGGCATCAACGCCGTAACAAAGTCGGGTACGAACACCTTCAAGGGTTCGGCATACATCTACTACAACAACGAGAACATGCACGGCAACCGCGTTGACGACGCCGACCTCGGCGAGCGCGGCAAGAACCGCACTACTACATACGGCTTCACCCTCGGCGGCCCGATCGTGAAGGACAAGCTCTTCTTCTTCGCCAACGCCGAATATACAAAGGTGCCGGGCGTAGCTAACCGCTGGGCTCCGTCTGAGAACGGCAAGGCTGACATCGACAAGTACATCTCTCGTACAAAGAAGAGCGACCTCGACCGCGTCGCTCAGTTCCTTAAGGAGAAGTATGGCTACAACCCGGGTTCTTACACCAACTGGGGCGCCGACGAGCACAACCTCAAGTTGCTCGGCCGCATCGACTGGAACATCACCAACGACCACCATCTTGCAGTACGCTTCAACCACACAGCCAACAAGATGTGGAACGCGCCTAACGGCAACTCGTCTGACACGGGCTACCGTCTGCGCAACATGGACCGCCTCTCGCAGTACTCGATGGCGTTCTCAAACTCTATGTACTCAATGGAGAACAACGTGACATCTGTAACTGCCGACCTCAACAGCCGCTTCGGCGACAAGTTCGCCAACCAGTTGCTCTTCACATATACAGACATGAAGGACGGACGCGGTTCTGACTCTTCTATCTTCCCGTTCGTCGACATCATGAACGGCTACGAGACTCTCGCCGACGGTACCGTCAAGCAGGACCTCTCGCCGTATATGAGCTTCGGCTACGAGCTCTTCTCTTACAACAACCAGGTGAAGAACAAGGTGCTCAGCCTTACCGACAACTTCACATGGTATGCCGGCAACCACAAGGTGACAGCGGGCTTCAACTTCGAGCATCAGCTTGCTAACAACGCATACATGCGCGGCGGCACAGGCTACTACCGCTACCGCTCGCTCGACGACTTCCTCACCGGCGCTGCGCCTGAGACCGTGGGCCTCGCTTACGGCTACAACGGAGCTACAAGCCCTGCATCAGAGGTTAAGTTCAACCAGTATGGCATCTACCTGCAGGACGAGTGGAACGTGAACGACCGCCTGAAGCTCACCGGCGGTATCCGCTTCGATAACATCGCCTTCGACGACGACGACATCATGACCAACAACGCCATCAAGGCACTCGACTTCGGCGGAAAGCACATCGACACCGGTATGTGGCCGAAGAGCAACATTCAGATTTCGCCGCGCGTAGGCTTCGTATGGGACGTGCTGGGCAACAAGAGCCTCAAGGTGCGTGGCGGTACTGGTCTGTTCGCAGGCCGTCTGCCGTTGGTATTCTTCACCAACATGCCGAGCAACTCGGGTATGATTCAGCAGAACCCGTTCAACGCTGTTACAAAGTACAACAGAGACGGCACAGTGAAGTCGTCTGACCCGCTGCTCAACAACTTCAAGGGCGGACTCGTAACCGACCGCGACAAGATTCGCGAACTGCTCGGTGCGCCGGCAAGCATCACTCCTGATGACGGCACTCTGGCAAGAACAATCGGCGGCGTAGACCGCAACTTCAAGATGCCGCAGGTATGGAAGTCGTCACTCGCTGTAGACTATCAGGTGCCGGTTAGCTTCCCGATGACACTCACAGCCGAGTTCATCTACACAAAGAAGATCACCGACGTGATGCTGAAGAACTACAACATCAAGGACGACACTTCTGAGTGGGAACACCTCAACGGAGCTGACAACCGCCTCGTTTATCCGAAGAACTTCACATACTACTCGAACATCAACGACGCGTGCGTGCTCACCAACACTCACAAGGGATACGGCTACACCTTCAACATCACAGCTACAGCAGAGCCGCTGAAGAACCTCAACGTGATGGCTGCCTACACACACACCGTGATGAAGGAGGTATCGGGTATGCCGGGTAGCAACGCTTCTTCTGCATGGTCGGGTCTGTACACCATCAACGGTCCTAACTTCTCTAAGGTGCAGAACTCACAGTACGTCATCCCAGACCGCATCATCGCTAACGTAAGCTACAAGTATGCCAAGGATCACTTCAGCCTCTTCTACACTGGCTACTCTCCGTCGGGCTACAGCTTCCTCTACAACGGCGATATCAACGGCGACGGCATCAAGAACGACTTGATGTACATACCGAGAAACGACTCTGAAATCAACTTCGTAAGCGACGCCGACCGCGAGGCATTCTGGAAGTTCGTAGAGCAGGACAAGTATCTGAAGAACCACAAGGGCGAGTACGCAGAGGCTTATAGCGCTCGTGCTCCGTTCATCCACCGCTTCGACTTCCGTTGGGCACACGACTTCGACGTGAAGATAGGCAACACACGCAACCGCCTGCAGCTCAGCCTCGACATCATGAACGTAGGCAACCTCTTCAACTCGAAGTGGGGCGTAGCCAAGAACATGGGCAGCTGCAACAACGGCCAGGTTCTGAAGGTGAACAAGGTGGAGAACAACACACCTGTGTTCAGCATGATGAAGGTGAACGGCGAGTATGCTACCAAGACCTGGAACTTCAACCACAACTACGACCAGTGCTGGAAGATGCAGATCGGTATCAAGTACACTTTCAACTAAATTCATAACATACAGATATGAGAAGGATAATTGTTGTCCTTTCGCTATTACTTTGTTCGCTGGCAAGCTCGCTTGCCGGCGAACATCGTATTGTGATAGTCTCTCTCGACGGTTGCCGATGGGACTATCCGCAGATGTACCACACGCCGTTCCTCGACAAGCTCGGACACGACGGCGTGCAGGCTGTGATGCAGCCCTCGTTCCCCTCGTCTACCTTCCCCAACCACTACACGCTCGCTACTGGCCTCGTGCCCGACCACCACGGCATCATCGCCAACGTGTTCTACCACAAGGCTACCAACACCACCTTCGCTCTGGGCAAGAACCAGAACGACCCTGCCTACTGGGGCGGCGACCCGATATGGCTCACCGCAAAACGTCAGGGCAAGCGCGTGGGCGTGGTCTACTGGCCTGGCTCCGACGTGGCTATCAAGGGCGAATATCCCGACTACTGGCACAGCTATGCCAAGAAGCCGCTGCTGACGTATGTGGAGCGCGTGGCGAAGATTGAGGAGATGCTGAAGATGCCTGCCGACAAGCGTCCGCAGCTCATCATGGCATACTTCGACGAGCCCGACCACAGCGGACACGCCTTCGGACCGGAGAGTCCTGAGACGCGCAAGCAGGTGGAGGCGCTCGACGGTCTGCTCAACCAGCTCTGGAACGACATACAGCGCATGCCCGACGCTGCCGACATCGACCTCATCGTGACTGCCGATCACGGCATGGCGCGCCTCTCCAACGAGCGCATCATACGTCTCGACAAGGTGCTCGACAAGTCGTGGTACGAGCGCCTCGCGACGGGCTTCCCCACAATGGTGTTCGCCAAGAAGGGCTGCGAGGGCAAGATTCTGAAGGCGCTCAACGCCGTGCCTCACCTCAGGGCGTACCGCAAGGCTGAGGTGCCGGAGTATCTGCACTTCGGCACGAACGAGAACATCGGCGACATCGTGGTGCTCAGCGACATCGGATTCATAACGAGCGAGCACGACCGCACCATAGCCGGCGCGCACGGCTTCGACCCTACGTACAGCGACATGCACGTGCTGTTCCGCGCCTGTGGTCCCGACTTCCGCAAGGGCTACACCCGCGAGTCTACCTTCCGCAACGTGAACGTCTACCCTCTCCTCGCCCACCTGCTCGGCATCACACCCTCGCCGTCGGACGGAAGTCTGGAGGAAGTGAAGGATATGCTTGCGGAGTAAGAAGATCGCTAAAAACCATTCACATTACTATGAAACATATCATAACATCATGCTTGATTGCGATAAGCGCAATGACCGCTTACGCTCAGCAAACTCCTGTTTATCTGGACGAGACACAGCCAATGGAGCTGCGCATTGACGACGCCCTCTCGCGTATGACTCTTCAGGAAAAGATACGCGTCATACATGCACAGAGCAAATTCTCATCTGCCGGAATACCGCGATTGGGATTTCCCGACTTCTGGACAGACGACGGCCCTCACGGTGTGCGCCCTGACGTATTGTGGGACGAATGGGAGCAGGCAGGACAGACCAACGACTCGTGCGTGGCGTTCCCTGCGCTGACCTGTCTCGCTGCCACATGGAACCCAGACCTTGCCACACTCTACGGCAAGAGTCTTGGCGAAGAAGCCCTCTATCGTGGCAAGGACATGATTCTCGGACCGGGCGTCAACATCTATCGCACTCCGCTCGGCGGACGCAACTTCGAGTATATGGGCGAAGACCCTTACCTGGCGGCTACGATGGTGGTGCCTTACATACAGGGTCTGCAGTCGAACGGCGTTTCGGCATGCGTGAAGCATTACTGTCTGAACAATGACGAGGAATATCGTAACCAGGTGAACGTCGTAGTAAGCGACCGCGCCCTGCATGAGATCTATCTGCCGGCGTTCAAGGCTGCCGTGGAGCAAGGCAAGGTTTGGGCCATTATGGGTGCATACAACCTTTACAAGAACGAGCACAACTGCCACAACCAGTACACGCTCAACCGCATACTGAAGGGCGAATGGGCGTTTGACGGCGTGGTGGTGAGCGACTGGGGCGGATGTCACGACACCGACCAGGCGGTGAAGAACGGGCTGGACATTGAATTCGGAACAGGGACCAACGGCCTTTCAGCAGGAACAAGCAACGCTTATGACAACTATTATCTTGCCACACCATATATCAATGGTATAAAGAGCGGCAAATACACCACCCGAGAACTCGACGACAAGGTGCGCCGTGTGCTGCGACTCTTCTTCCGCACGACGATGAACCGTCAGCGTCCGCACGGCTTCCTCTGTTCAGAATCGCACTACGAGGCTGCCCGCCAGATTGCTGACGAGGGCATCGTGCTACTACAGAACCGCAACAACGTGCTGCCTATCGACCGCAACAAGGCGAAGCGCATACTCGTTGTGGGCGAGAATGCCATCAAGATGATGACCGTCGGCGGCGGTTCGTCATCGCTGAAGGTGCAGCGCGAGACACTTCCACTCGACGGACTGCGAGCACGACTTGGAGGTACGGCAGAGATTGACTATGCACGCGGATACGTCGGAGACGTGACGGGCGAATACAACGGAGTGGAAACGGGACAAAACCTGAAGGACGACCGCTCCGCCGACCAACTCATTGCCGAGGCTGTGGAGAAAGCAAAGAATGCCGACTATGTCATTATGGTGGGCGGACTGAACAAGTCGGACTATCAGGACTGCGAAGGACACGACCGCAAGCAGTATGAGTTGCCATACGCGCAGAACCGCCTCATCGAAGCACTTGCCAAGGTAACCAACCGCCTCATCTACGTAAACGTGTCGGGCAACGCCGTGGCAATGCCTTGGCGAGACAAGGTGGCAGCCATCGTACAGAGCTGGTTCATAGGTTCGGAAGCAGGCAACGCCATCGCCGACGTGCTGACTGGCGACGCCAATCCGAGCGGCAAGCTGCCGTTCACATGGTATGGAAGCCTCAACGACTGTGGCGCTCACGCTCTGAAAACATATCCTGGCACGTGGCGAAACACCGACGACAAGACAGTTGGTTTCGACAAGGTAATCGACGAAGAATATAAGGAAGGCATATATGTGGGCTACCGCTGGACGGAGAAGAAACACATCAAACCGACATTTGCTTTCGGACACGGACTGAGTTACACATCATTCAGCATCAGCGCCCTGCGACAGTCGGCAAAAGAAATGACTCGTGACGGCAAATTGACGTTCACCGTAACCGTCAAGAACACCGGCACAAAGCGTGGCGCAGAGACCGTACAGCTCTACATAAAGGACGTGAAAGCGTCGGTAGACCGTCCTGTGAAGGAGCTGAAAGGCTTCAAGAAGGTATGGCTCAACCCCGGCGAACAGCAGGACGTAGACATCACCATCGACAATGCAGCTCTCTCTTTCTACGACGAAACGTCAAGTGCATGGAAATCGGAGAACGGCGTGTTTGAGGCTCTCATAGGAAACGCCTCTGACAACACACCATTAAAAGCACGCTTCACACTTAGATAAAACTGCGTGAGGCAGACAGACACGCCGCACAACAAAGCATAATTGCACAAATTCAAAACAAAAAAACATCATTTCACAAGAGGTATGACCACAATAGGCATACCTCTTTTTTTATTTTGCATAGTGTAAAACGACATCGGCAGAACATAACGACTATCGAACAACACAGAATAACAATATATTTTAAACCCTTAAACGATGAGAAACATGAACTGCTTCTTAAAACGACGGTCATGATTAACGTCAATGTCTATGTTAATTATACTCAACACTTTCAACTTTTCGGAAGAAAGTGTTGAGTATGCTTCACAGTTTTATTATTTTTGCAAGAAGCGTAAACACAAGAAATCTTTATAATACCTATATATAACAATGATAGAAAGCATCATAGTAGCAATAGTGGCTGCCGTCATCATCGGCGTGGTGGCGTATTCTTACAGCAAGAGAATAGCAGACCTTAAGGATGTGCACAACAAGCAAATCGCTGAACTGAAAGAGGCGCACGAGAAGCAGATAGAGGAATTGAAAGAGGCGCAGACAGCGCAGCTCGAACAGCTGAAAACGGCGCAGGCGGCGCAGCTCAATCAGGTGAAGGAGACGCAGGAAAAGCAGATTGAGGCGCTCAGAGAGATGAACCGCGAGCAGGTGGAGAGTCAGATGAAGCTCATCCGTGAGCAGATGCAGACCACATCGGAGGAGATTCTGAAACGACGCCAGGACGAACTGGGCGAACGCAACAAGGAGCAGGTGTCGAAGATAATCGACCCGCTCACACAAAGCCTGAAGAGCATGCGGGAGGCATTCGACAAGTCGAAAGAGCTGCAGAACGAAGCGCTCACGCGTCTCGACGCTACGATAAAGGTGAACATGGAGAAGAGCGCTGCGCTGGGCGAGACTGCCGACCGACTGACGCGTGCGCTCACCGGAGAGGTGAAGGTGCAGGGCAACTTCGGCGAGCTGAAGCTGAAGCAGCTGCTCGAAGACCTCGAGCTGAAGGAGGGCGAGCAGTTTGACACGCAGGAGACGCTGCGCGACAAGGCAGGCAAGCAGGCGAAGGGCGACGACGGACGCGGACTCATACCCGACTTCATACTACACTTCCCGAACAACCGCCACGTGGTGGTCGACTCGAAGATGTCGCTCACCGACTACGAGCGCTACATGAACGCTGAGGACGGCACGCCCGAGAAGTCGGAATATCTGAAGGCACACGTAGCAAGCGTGCGTGCTCAGGTGAAGCGACTGGCGCGCAAGGAGTATACGAAGTATCTGCCCGAGGGCTACAACCGTCTCAACTTCGCCATCATGTACGTGCCTATAGAAGGCGCATTGAATCTCGCGCTGCTCAACGACACCACGCTATGGCGCGAGGCTTACGACGAAGGCGTCATGATTCTCGGTCCGCAGACCATGTACATGAACCTTCGCGTGCTGGAGATGATGTGGACGCAGGTGCGCCAGCTGAAGAACCAGCAGGCGATGATAGACGCAGCGAACATCGTCGTGGAGCGTGTGCAGGACTTCGGCATGCGCTTCATGGATGTGGAGACGAGCATGAACAGCACGGTGGAGAAGATGGCTAAGCTGAAGGTGTCGACGGCGGAAAGCGGCAGAAGCATCATCACCGCTGCAAAGAGTCTGCTGAAGGCTGGAGCGAAGGAAAACAAGAAGAAGAAGTCGCTCGACGAAATGGATAATACGGTGTTCATCGAAAGCAACGAATAAAAAAAGGAGGGCGTGTCAAAACTCCCAATATAAATAACAAAAAACTCGTTGTACGTTCT
>ERZ1026901.629-NODE-629-length-26534-cov-9.065410_pt1 | contig 26534 bp, 20 predicted proteins | sample MGYA00380179_ERZ1026901 | MGnify/ENA primary metagenome ERZ1026901 (study PRJEB33269, sample SAMEA4719815) | human gut metagenome | biome: human-associated habitat; feature: organic feature; material: feces | place: Cameroon | collected 2013-10 ... | reverse complement strand
AACTCTACGACACCCTATATAAAAAAGAGACCAACCCTTTTGGGTCAGCCTCTTTTCTATTGCTTTGTATAGTCTCTGATTGCAGGAAGCGTACCTGTCCAAGAGCCGTATATCTTGTGCGGTGTCAATGACTTGTCGTACAGATTGTAGTCATCCTGGAACTCGAACTCCACTGTATAGCTGTTTCCGTTTCGGGATATCTTCATGGTTCCGCCTGCTATAGGAGCGCTCTTCGCGGCATGTCCGGACTCATCGTATTCGATGTAACATGAAGGGTCAGCACTGGTGTATCCGATATTTCCGGGATATACAGTCCACGCACCGCCGGAGGTTGAAACCGTGTAAGTCCCCTCAGGAAGACTCGTCGCATCACCTGTACCTGCGACAAAGTCAATGGCTATTTCCCGATATCCATTGTCCATGACGATGGCATAATTTACGGTTCCGTTTCCGTGATAGTCTCCATAATAATTGACTACAGAACAGATTTCAGGATTCATCTCCACGTCCGAGTCCAATGTCGTCTGAGGTGCTTCAATGTTCTGATAATCTTCGAGTTCCCCTTTCCATGATGCTTTGACAGTGTAACCGTCTTCATCTGTGAAATCGCAAGTGATGGAATAAGTTCCGTCATTGTTCTTCACGATTTTCACCTCGCCGTCTTTCATCGCGCAGAACTTGGTTTTGTAAGAATTGTCGACCTGCATGCAGAATGTTCCGAGAGCCTGTGCGCCGAGCCATACGCCAGGATAGAAAGTGCCGGGAGTGTAGGACATTCTGGAGCCTGCCTTATATGTGCCGGCCAAATCCGCTCCCTTTTCGGTGTAAAGGTCGATCTGAATCTTGTGTCCCGGGCCTTTCGGATACAGGCCGTCATTGGAAATGCCCTCAGTATCAAAGCATCTCAGCACATAGTTGTCGTAGTTGCTTTCGTTTCCATACTTCTGGCTCGTAACTCGTTTGAGGTTGAGGTCAAGATTGGACTTTATATGTCCGTTGTCCGTCTCCTCTCCCTCCCCGCTCTTGTCGCTGAGCGTGATGGCTCCCTTATATGTGAATACATATTTCTTGCCCTCGGTACTCGTTATTGCAACATTGATGTCATACCCCTCCGCGATATGTTTCACGGTAACGGTGCCGTCCTGGAAAAGGACGTTCTCGATGCGGAAGAGGTCACCGACCTTCTCTTTATTGAAAGTGGCGAAGGTCAATTCCGTATTGAATGTCCCGTTTGCGCGTCCTTTGTGGGCGGTATATGTGCCTTCCGGGATAATCGGGTTGGTATGGTCCTCCGAGATGGCGCCCCAAAGGTCACAATACAGGATGTAGTCTCCCGGATTCATCGGCGCGAGGTCCACCTCCGAACTCTGTCCGATTTCGCCGGATGACAGGATGAAATAATAGTCTGCATATCCTTCTTTCCAGAAGTTTCCGAAGTAGATGCCGTCCTGGAAATTCTTGATTTCCACAGAGGTGACGTCTTCAGTTTCAGGCTTTTTGTCTTTCTCGCACGAAACGGCCACAATCGAAAGAAGCATCGCCAGAGCAATGCGGGAAAGGTCAATGAATTTTAGGATTTTCATATTTTCAGTTTATCAATGTTACAAGATTTTTCTAGTCTGTATGCATGTAAAGATAAATAAAAATCAGTACAAGCATGAAATTATTTGTTATATTTGTTGCTGTGCGTGACGGATGGATTATTGGTGCGGAAATATGTGATATTGCTTAAAACTTTATAGTAAGATGAAAAAGACATTGATGATTTTGCCGCTTCTCATTTTTGCGGCCAGCTGCTCCAAGGAGAACAAGACACCGGAGGATTCCACTGTCTATCAGACGATTTCCTTTGAAAACCATTCGTTTGCAGATAAGAAACACAACAACTTTCCGAGTGCTTCCGGGATAGATTCCACATATACGGAGTTCGGTGCGACCTTCACTGCACAAAACTACTATTATTTCCTGTCAGGCATCCTGATTGCCGATGATTACGAGAAGCCTCAGCTCGAAGGAGAATATCCCGCCTATTCAAACGGCAAGAGGGTCGTCTGCAACAAGGACTTCGAGGAAGGGAAAGAGCCTCCTATGGGGGCTGACGGTACGTCCAAATACTCCGTATGGTCTTATTCCCAGTACAATAAGGATGCGCGCCCGTCATTCAGTTTCGCTGACGGTGCCGAGCACAAGGCCGTGTCAATGAAAGTGAACAATGATGCGATGGTATGGCAGTACATGAAAATAGGATTCTACTCCAAGCCGGCATTCACTACAGGAGATTATTTCGAGGCCATCTTTACAGGCTATGATGCGGCGGGCAACGAGACAGGCAAGGTTACAGTCCCTCTCGGGGATTTCCGTGACGGAAAATCACTTCTTGTCGAGGATTGGCAGGACGTGGACATATCTCCTCTCGGCATGGTGAACAAGATAGTCCTCACCGCTGATTTCTCGGACAATTTCATGTCATTCATGTATGTTGCGACGAAGGAGGACTGCCCATATATGGTTTGCGTAGATGAGATTAAATTTGACATAACAGAAGAAGCCGCAAAATAATGCAGCTTATATTGGTGATTACCAGATGGATAAGATAGAAAAAGCGATTTATAACAGAACAGAACTCCTGCTTGGCGAAGATGTCATGCAGGAGTTTTCACGTACACGTGTGATAATTTTCGGTGTGGGCGGAGTCGGCAGCTGGTGTGCTGAAGGACTGGTCCGGAGCGGAATCACTCATTTGACGATAGTGGATTCGGACCGTGTGAGCATTACCAATGTCAACAGGCAGCTGATGGCTACCACCAGGACAGTCGGTCAGGTCAAGGTCGAGGCTCTCAAGGCTCATTTGCTGGAAATCAATCCCAATGCGGAAATCGATGCGGTCCAGGCTATCTATTGCGAAGAGACGGCGGGCTCTTTCGACTTGGATTCGTACGATTATGTCATTGATGCCGTAGATTCATTGAAAGACAAGGCTTTGCTGATTTTGCGTGCGACTGCAAGCAAGGCGAAGTTCTTCTGCTCCCTCGGGGCAGCATTGAAAACGAACCCGTTGAAAGTCAAGGTTGCGGAGTTCTGGAATGTCCGCGGATGCCCTCTCGGGGCTGCCCTGCGCAAGAAAATGAAACGTGCCGAGACTTTCCCGGCACGTAAGTTCATGTGTGTCTATGATGACGAGGTGCTCCCGAACAGGGGGCAGTACCAGCCTTGTGAAATAGAACATTCAATGTTTCAGGATACTCAGAACGGACCTGGAGACCCTGAACTTGTCAATCATGACTGGAATGCGTCAAAAGCTCAGATCAATGGTACCACGGTCCATATTACAGCCATATTCGGAATGACTCTTTCAGGGCTTGTGATAGATGACATCTATCATAAAGTCGTCAATAGTTAGTCCAGATGTTGTCAGGCAGCTGCCATTTAGGAAGTCTGACATTGAAAGTAGACGCCGTCATGACGGAAACCAGTCCCGTTCCTCCCTTGACGTTGCTCGGATAAGGCAGTTCCGAAACCAGAGACCAGTCGCCCTGGCTTGAGTGGTCGAACATGTAGTCATTCATGTAGAGATAAGTCAGCTTGGACATTGACATTATTTTTACCACTACCTCGCGGTCCTCTTCTACCTTGACATTTTCCGGATTATAGCCGAAATTACAGAAATTGTGCAGATACCTGTAGTGATTCACAATCAGTTTCATGGTATATTCTGAATTGCGGAACTGGCTGTCAGTGAAGATGTTGTATCTGTTGTTGTAGAAGTTCCAGTCGTCATCGTCTTTCTTTTCCTTGCCGATTCTCCTCCTCAGCAGCGGCTCCTGGGAATTGTCAATGACAAGAGATTTGGACCCCTTATCGACGCAGTCCCCGACCTTGTGCTCCGTTTCCTCTTCCGATACCCATTTGATGAAGTACTTGGAATCCAGATCCATCAGGGCCCTGTAATAATTGTCTTCACCTTTCACGTCCTGCACTGTAACGCTGAACAGTGCGAAGTTTTCCAGGTTGCCGGAGGAGTCTTTTGCCTTGACGGTGGTCGTGTCGGCCTTGACAATCACGGGTGCCTTCGGGGCCACTGAAACCGATTCCACGCGGGTTCCCTCAGATTCTACAACTACCCTGACCTCGTCGCCGGCTTTGAAATCGGCATTGAAAGTCATTCTCTTGATGGCTGGAATGCTGTTTTCGGCCTTTTGCAGGTCGGAAGTCTCGGAGACCTTTGTACCATTGACATAGCACTCCAGATGGGCGGCATTGACGGGCTTGACTTCTTTGAACGTGCTCCAAGCCACCAGGACGCTGTGCTCCGATTCGTCGCTTCTTACATAGCCGTTGACGACGAGCAATTTCTCCGGGCCTGTCCCAGTCAGGTCAATATACCGTTCACATGAAGTGAGTATTGTCAATGCTATGACGAGTGCTGCTGATATCTTGTTTTTCATTGTCTTCAGAATTTGAATGTGTAACTGAATGAAGGGTAGAATATGAGGAAAGTCTTCTTTATGAGCGCCGGGGACGTTATCTCTTCACCTGTCTTCGGGTCCTTCTTTTTATGGGAGCCGTCATACATGATGAAGTTCGGATTGAGTGCCCCGTAGGCATTGTAAATGCCGAAGTTCCAGATTCTTTCTCCACGCTTCTTCTGCTTGTGGAAACTGAAGTTGAAGTCCAGGCGGTGGGTAGGAGGAAGTTTGTAATTGTTCCTGCTTTCTATGTAGTCGTAGTCGTTCGTTGCGTCTCCGTCCGGAGTGATGACGAAGGATTTTCTGGTAGGGACCGTCATCCTGCTGCCTGACATGTAGGTCCATACTGCACTGAGCTCCACACGTTTGCCTATTTTCTGAATGAGGCTTAAGGTAACGTTGTGTCTTCTGTCATAGACGAAAGGAAACCAGTTTCCGTTATTGATGGTGCCGTCCTTGAACCGTCTGTTTGCCCAAGCCAATGTATATGAGGCGGTTCCGGTGGTCTTGCCGGTTGTCTTCTGGACATAGAACTCTGCTCCGTAGGCGCGGCCCTCGCCCATTTCCACGTTCTCTTCCCAATTGGCGGCTGAGGTGAAGGCCATTTTCCCGTCCTTGTACTCGAGAACATTGTTCAGCCTCTTCCAATAGCCTTCCAGGGAGAATTCCCAGCCTTTGAGACCGCTGAAATATGCTCCGAGCGAGACGATGTCAGATGTGACCGGCCTGATGTTCTTTGTGATCGGCACCCACAGGTCTGTCGGGAGGCTGATGTCTCCGGATGTCAGCAGGTGCACATACTGTGACATTCTGGAATACGCCGTTTTCAATGCCCAGCCTTCGCCAAAAGAGTATTTCAATGCTACTCTGGGTTCTGGGCTGAAATATGCCTTTCCATCGACGAAAAACAGACTCAGTCGTGCGCCCGGATTGAAAGAGAAGTGGTCGCCCAGAGTCATGTCATCCTCCATATACAGGGAGAGTTCTGAGCCATAGACGTTAGGGCTGATGTCCGTCTTTTCATCCGTGAGTGTCTTTTTTACTCCGTCTTCATTGATTTCCCTGACTCTCTGCACCGATGGTCTGTAGGCGTGTCTTATGAATTCCGTTCCGAACCTTATAAGATGTTGAGGTGCAGGGGTATAGTCGAAGTCTATCCTGCCTCCGAAGTCCATGATTCCGGAATTGTAGCCATACTTGTAGGTGTTGTCGTAGAATTCTTTTTCAGACTTGACCATTTCCCGGATGTCTGATTTGATGTTCATGTCATACTTGTTCCAGGAAACTGAGGTGTTTGCGAACAGTTTGTTGCTGAAGACATGGTTCCATCTCATTACTGCCAGCATATTGCCCCATTTCAGGTTAGCTTTGACGTCGTCTTCTGAATATTCTTGGTAGGAACTGCTGCCTCCTGAACTGATGGTGGCGGTCCCTTTGTCTGACTCTTTATATCGGAAATAGTCCCGTCCATGGTAGAATGAGAGGAAGAGTCTGTCGCGGTCGCTGAACCGGTGGGCCACTTTGGCATTGACATCATAGAAAGCGTAGTTCGCGGGGCTTCCGCAGGCGCGGATTATCTTGTCGAACAAGAAGGTGTGCATTCCTCTTCCGCTGATGGAGAATGTGGTCTTTTCGCTTCCGAGAGGGCCTTCGAAGTGCAGTTTGTCGCAGAGCAATCCGGCGGTTACCGAGCCGTGGAAGCCCTTTGCGTTACCGTCGTTGGTGCGGACATCGACGATGCTTGAAACTCTTCCTCCGTATTTGGCCGGGAATGAGCCCTTGTAGAATGTCACTTTCTTCACGGCCTCCGGGGTGAATACGGAAAACAGGCCGAGCATGTGGCTGACGTTGTAGAGAGGGGAGCCGTCCAACATCATGAGGTTTTCATCCACTCCGCCTCCGCGCACGTAAATGCCTGAAAATCCTTCCATTCCGGGCTGTACTCCTGGCATCATCTGGAGTGTCTTTATGATATCCGCCTCACCGAATATGACCGGTGTGTTCTGAATCATCTCCTGCGGGATTTCCAGCGCTCCCATGTATGTGGAACGGATGCCGGCATCTTTTCTGGCGACCACTGTCGCGGCATCGAGAATGTCGGCTTCTTTCAGGGACATGTTGATGGTGGTGTCTCTTGTGAGGTCAATGCTGACTGTCTCTGTCCTGCAGCCTACGTATGAATAGCTCAGGGTGGTTTTTCCTGCCGGGATTGTCAATGTGTAGAAGCCGAAGTCGTTGGTTACAGCGCCGATGGCTGACGATTCTGCCGCGACTACTCCTGCGCCGATAAGCGTTTCTCCGGTCGCATCATCATGGATGTATCCGCTGATTGTGATTTTCTTGTTCTGCCCGTGTGCGGACACCGTCAGTACTGCTGCCAATGCGGCCAGAAGGATTTTTCTCATAAATACATTTTTAAGATTCACTGCTCTGAAATTGCCGAACAGCACCCTATATAAATGCACATCGTAGTGAAATCGTTGCATTGCAAATGTGCAAATTAGTCGTAACTTTAGGTCTGATAAGGAGGCCGTTTTGCCTCAGGTTACGTCCAGAAGTCCTGCAAGTCTCTGACAATAACACTGATACGAAAATTTTACAGTATGAAACCATTTCTGAAAGTGGCAGTCGCTGCGGCTGCCGGTCTGATGATGACTTCGGTCAATGCCTCTGCGGCAGATGGACCAAGAAAAACCGCAATCGCCCCGGAGTCTGTCGGGTCAATGTCAATGGACGCTCTCCAGAGGCGTTTTGTGGATTTGCGCTTCGGCATGTTCATCCATTTCAACATGCCTACTTTTGTCAATGAAGACTGGCCTGACCCGGATGCCTCTCCTGAACTTTTCAATCCCGGGAAACTTGATTGCCGCCAGTGGGCCAAGGCTGCCAAATCAGCTGGCATGACCTATGGCTGTCTTACTACCAAACATCACAGCGGATTCTGCATCTGGGATACCAAGACCACTGATTATTCAGTAATGTCCAGTCCTCTGAAAAGGGACGTCGTGAAGGAATATGTGGATGCATTCAGGGCCGAAGGCTTGGATGTGATGCTGTATTTCTCTATCCTTGACACCCATGCCCATCTTCGTCCGGGCTGGATTACGCCTGAGCATACTGAGCTGGTAAAGAACCAGTTGCGTGAACTTCTTACCAACTATGGAAAGATAACTGCATTGATAATAGACGGCTGGGACGCGCCGTGGAGCAGGATTTCCTACGATGAGATTCCTTTCGAAGAGATATATGCATTGATAAAATCTATTCAGCCCGAGTGTCTGGTCATGGACCTGAATGCGGCGAAGTACCCGACTGACGCGCTCTTCTATACTGACATCAAGTCCTATGAGCAGGGTGCAGGCCAGAAGATTGACAAGAAAAGCAACGCGCTTCCGGCTCTGTCATGCTATCCTATCCAGAAGAACTGGTTCTGGAAAACCACTTTTCCTATCGCTCCGCTCAAGAATGTGGATGTGCTTGTAAATGAGAACATTGTCCCTATGGGAAAGGCTTACTGCAATTTCATCCTCAATGTGGCTCCGAACCGTGACGGCCTGATGGACGAGAACGCTCTCAGGGCATTGAAACAGATCGGGAAAGAGTGGGAGAAGGCTGAGCCGGGCGCTGCGGCCAAGGCGGCATTGGCAATCGCACCTGACTACAGGGCTGATGATGACCGCTTCTCCGGATGCGCCGCTCCTGTCATTGCCTCGAATATTGCCAAACATCGTCGTGCGGACAGCAGCTGGAGCTATGATATGGAGATTTCGGAATTTGCTTGTGATGACGAGTTCGAGTCTGCCTGGGTTGCCAATGCCCTTGCTGAGGGGGACCCTCATCTGGAGATATTCCTCGATAAGGAAGAGCCTTTCAATCAGATAGTTATGACGGAGGAAAAAGGTTCGGAGATTTCCGGCTACCACATCGACTGCCGCCGCAACGGAGAATGGCACGAACTGATGACTGTCAATGCTGCCGGTTCTTCGCTTTCTGTCAATGCCGGTGATGTCGTGGCCAAGAAGAGCGGCCGTGTCACGATTCTGCGTTTCGGGGAGACTTATGGTGATGCCGTCCGCATCGTGGTGACCGGTTTCCGTAAGACTGCCGCTCCTGACGGGGTTTACCGCTCGGGAAGCACTGTGGCCATCTCGGAACTTGGAGTGTATCACGAAAGACGATAGCATAGGCTATTATGTTCAAGTCCAGCAAGTTAGGACCTTGAATTATAATACTAATCGGGGCGCTATTCCGTTTTGGAGATAGCGCCCCGACTTGTATCCGGTGTCCTGTGGGGATTACTGCTTGGCGATTGTTTCGCGCATGTCAGTGTCCGCCTGGACGTTCTTTATCTTGTAGTAGTCCATTACGCCGAGATTGCCCTTGCGGAATGCTTCGGCGATTGCAAGAGGAACCTGAGCCTCTGCCTCGATTACTTTTGCACGTGCTTCCTGTGCCTTTGCCTTCATTTCCTGCTCGAGGGCTACCGCCATGGCTCTGCGCTCCTCGGCCCTTGCCTGTGCAATGTTCTTGTCGGCGTCTGCCTGGTCCATCTGGAGGACAGCACCGATGTTTTTGCCTATGTCAATGTCAGCGATATCGATAGAAAGTATTTCGAATGCGGTGCCTGCGTCAAGTCCCTTGCCCAGAACGACTTTTGAGATTGACTCCGGCTTTTCGAGAACTTCTGCGTGACTTTCTGCGGAACCGATGGATGAGACGATTCCTTCACCGACGCGGGCAAGGACGGTTTCTTCTCCGGCACCTCCGACGAGCTGATTGATGTTCGCGCGGACGGTAACTCTGGCCTTGCAGATGAGCTGGATGCCGTTCTTTGCTACGGCTGTCACAGGAGGAGTATTGATGACTTTAGGATTGACAGACATCTGTACTGCCTCGAATACGTCTCGTCCTGCGAGGTCGATACCGGCAGCGGTCTTGAAATCGAGGGCAATATTGGCCTTGTCTGCTGAAATCAAGGCATTTACGACCTTTACCACATTTCCTTTTGCGAGATAGTGGGCCTCAAGTTCATTTGACTTGAGCTTCAGTCCGGCCTTTGTTCCGGTAATCATCGCGATTACGATGGTGTTCGGGTTTACACCTCTCCAGCGCATCAGAACCAGCTGGATAAGAGGAATATGCACTCCTGAAAGGATGGCCTGGAACCACAATGTTACAGGGAAGAACCACAGGAGGATAACCAAGGCGACAAATGCTATCGCCACCCAAATAATCAAAGGAATTATCATAGTATTCTGTTTTGAGTTTTTCTATTGTCAATGTTGCCGGATTCGCTAGAAAGCTTCGTTCGGCATGACTGCCTTAACGTAGATCTTATTGTTCTCTATATGAACAACTTCCACTTCCTGTCCGGCATCTATCATGCCTTCCAAAGCTGTCACTTCATAAGATTTTCCGTCGAATCTTGCGGTACCCATAGGTCCGAGTCTTGTCACGGCCTTGCCTTTGTCGCCCAGCCCGATTGTCGCCTCTGACGGGGCGTTGTCGATTACTGTGCTCAGTTCGAGTTTCTTCCAAGTCTTGGCCCTGAGAGCATAGAAAAGGACGACGGCAAGCAGGACAATGTTTACTGTAGTGACGATGGCGCCTGCCATAGGACTCAGGAACGCGAATGCATAGTATGAAGATCCGCAGAGTGAGATGAGTCCCAGAATGCCGGCGATGCCGATTCCCGGTATCAGGAAGATTTCTGCCAACAGGAGAATTATCCCGAGGATAATGAGTGTTATTACAAATCCCATAATGGTGCGTTTTAACTGGGGAAGACTGATTGCTCCGCCCCGACAACAAATATATGATATTTGCTCAAGTTACGCAAGAGCCATGCTATTTCGCCTCAGACATTCCGGCAGACTCTACCCGCAGATTGGAAATGCCGGCGCTTCTCAATGCGGAAACTGTGGCGTCGGTTTCTTCGCGGTCATCATAAGGACCTAAGATATAGGATATTATGCCTCCCTCAGTGGTTCGGGCCATATCTGCTGAAGTTATTGCCTTTACTGAGGTGAGTTCCGTTTCAGAAAGCGCGTTTCCGTCCGCAGGGAAGATTCTGATCTGGAAGAGCTCATGAATGCTCTTTTCCATCGCCCTGGCCTTCTGTACTGTTATATTCTTGCCGTCATGGAATGCGACAATCATTGCGCTGCGGAAGCCTAATCTCTTGACTTTGTTCAGATTGGCAAGGACATCCTTGTATGAATGGAAGAGTCCTGCGGAGTAGATTCTCCTGCCGTTGGTCCCTTGTCTTTCGAAGACAGGGCTCAGGCCTTTGATCTGCTTTACGGTAGCCTTCGCTGTCATTGAAAACAACTGGATCTGGTAGCAGAGTCCGCCCGGAAGGGTGTTGTCCTCGGCGAAACGGCCCTGCGGCAGAATCATAAATGTATAGTCGAACGACTCCTTCGGCTTTTCCATGTCGAGGTGGAGTCTTGCGCCCATGTTCTTTTTAGAGAAGGTATAGGCGGTCTTTGCTCCTACAACCTCTCTATCTGCTTCATATTGAAGTTTTTCCGGGTCTATCACGACTCCGCTCTGGAGGAATTCCATTTCGATTTTCTGTAGCTCCTTCCTGGCACGTGAAAGAGAATCCTGAAGCTTCGGAAGCATCGCCTCCTTGCTTATGATGGATGCCGCGAGCATGCTCTTTTCCTCGCCCGAAACCTCCGAGAGTCTGTTCCTGTCATTGTCAATGCCAGTGCTGCATCTATATATGGAGTCCCGTAAAGACCTGACTTCCTGCAGTTTACCGGAATATCTGCGCATATCCTCATTGTCTCTCACATCTTCTGCGGCGACCGAATCTGTGTCCAGCTTTGACGGGTCTGCGGCAGGTGTAAGTTCGCAGAGTTTCTTCAATTCTTCCGCATCGGATACTGATTTTCTTACAGGCATGCTGTCGAATTCGAGGACATATACATCCACGCTGTCTCTGGAGCATGACCTGTTGGACGCGAAAATCGAATACTTGCCGTCGGCGGTATTGATGAACAGGAAGTCGTCGTATGGTGACGAGTAAGGGAAACCCAGATTTTCAGGAATCCCCCAGTCTCCCAGCGCTTCGTCCCAGTTTGAGACATAGAGGTCGTAACCGCCCATGCCGTATAGTCCTCTGGATGCGAAGAAAAGCTGCTTTCCGTCAGGGGACAGCATAGGGTAAATCTCGTCGGATGAGGTGGTTACCTGTTCATTGATAAGTGCCGGAGCGGACCAGATGGTATCTCTGTACTCGCTTCGGTAGATGTTTCTGATTCCGTCGGAGTCTTTGGCTGACCAGTAGATGTTTTCGGCATCTGACGGGACATAGACTGCCTTGGCGAACGGGTCTCCTCCCAGCGAGTCGAGCTGGTTCGGTACCGGTCTCCAGCTGTTGTCCTTCAGAGGATAGTACAGGAAGAAGTCATTGAGGGAGAATCTCTCCCTGGCGACGGCGGTCGGATTGTTGCAGAATCCGGTCATGCTTTCCCCGTTCTGCACGGTCACCATGGCTTCATCAATGGCTATCGCGTCCAGTGAATCTGCGGAAGCCTTCGCTATCTGAAAGAGGCTTACAGCTTCGCTGAATTTGTAATTGCGTGCCAATGAATCTGTTACGTGGATGAGTCTCTGCAGGTCCACCGGCTCTTTTACTGTCAATGAATCCGTAACAGTATTTCCGGAGGCTGAAACTGCCGCGAAACCAAGTATTATCGCTGTGATGCTTATATTTTTTCTAATCATGCCTTCTGAAAAATGTTCCTGTAAGGTGCTGTGCCAAGCCGACATGCCGTGATTTGCGCCGGAGCCGGATTGCAGGCGGGTCCCGAGGACTTTTTATACACTGCAAAATTAAGAAATTACTTGCAGAAAGTTTCTTTCTACGAAAAAATTAGATAAATTTGCACTCTATTGCGACCAATAGAAAACAAATATAATTTAAAACATATTAACATGCAAAGCAAAGGTGCAATCAAATTTGTAGCGGTTCTGCTTGCAATCGCCTGCCTCTGGCAGTTGTCTTTCACTCTTGTGACCAACATTCAGGAGAAAAAAGCAGCGGCTTATGCTGAGAAACAGGTAGAAGCATTCAAGCAGTCTGCTGACTACGCCAAAGTCCTCGATGTGGACAAGGCTTATGTCCTGGATTCCCTCGCGAAGAACTACAATCGTAGGTACATTGATTCTATTTCTAGCGAGAAAGTCTATTTCGGATACACTTACAAAGACGTAAAAGCTAAGGAAATCAACCTTGGTCTTGACCTTAAGGGCGGTATGAACGTTATGCTTCAGGTTCAGCTTGAAGACCTCGTGAGTGCTCTTGCAGGTGAAAACAAGACTCCTGAGTTCAACAAGGCTATCGCTCTCGCGAAGGAACGCAGCGTGAACTCACCTGACGATTTCATCACACTGTTCGCACAGGCATGGAAGGAGGTTTCAAATGGTCAGAGACTTGCACAGGTGTTCGGAACATATGAACTCTCTTCTCGTATCAACCCTCAGTCAACTGATGATGAGGTTCTTGCAGTGATCAGAGAGAATGCCGAGAGCGCTATCGCGAACTCATTCAACGTGCTCCGTAACCGTATAGACCGTTTCGGTGTTACCCAGCCATCTATCCAGAGACTTGGAAACAGCGGCCGTATTCTTGTCGAGCTCCCTGGCGTGAAAGAGCCTGAGCGTGTAAGAAAGCTGCTCCAGGGAACTGCATCCCTCGAGTTCTGGACAACTTATGACAATACTGAAATCGCTCCATATCTCCAGGAGGCTGACGCTGCACTCGCAGTTACAGCAGCTGAGGATTCTACATTGACAGCATCTGCAGAGGAGGCTGTAGCGGACTCTTCAGTTCTCGCCCGTGAGCTCAGCAACAGCAGCGACGCACAGACAGCAGCACAGAGAGCAGCTCATCCGCTCTTTTCTATTCTCCAGCCTTCAGGCTTCAGAAGCGGTGCCTGCATCGGTTTTGCACAGGGTAGCGATACAGCAAGGGTAAACAGACTCCTCAAGTCACCTGAGGTCAGAGGTATCTTCCCTCCGGAGTTCAGACCAATGTGGTCAGTTAAGCCTTCTGAGTATGTTCAGGGCGGCAACATCTTCGAACTCGTTGCCATCAAGGCTGCTACCAGAGACGGAAAGGCTCCTCTCGACGGAGGCGCAGTTACCGATGCCCGCGTATCTTACAGCGGACAGGGTGTGAACAAGGGAAATCCTACTGTGTCAATGTCAATGAACGCAGAGGGCGCTTCCATCTGGGCTCGTCTTACAAAGGACAATATCGGAAAACAGATTGCCATCGTTCTTGATGATCTCGTATATTCTTATCCTAACGTAAACTCTGAGATTACCGGCGGTAACTCTGAGATTTCAGGACACTTCGGAGTAGAGGAGGCAACTGACCTTGCCAACGTATTGAATTCAGGTAAGCTTCCTGCACCTGCGAAGATTATCCAGGAGCAGGTTGTCGGTCCTTCACTCGGATCAGAGTCCATCAGGGCAGGTCTCATCTCATTCATCATCGCATTCCTCCTGGTGCTCGCTTACATGATATTCTTCTACAGCGGTGCCGGTGTGGTTGCTGATATCGCACTTCTTGTCAATGTCCTCTTCCTGTTCGGTACACTCGTATCATTCGGTGCAGTATTGACATTGCCTGGTATTGCCGGTCTCGTCCTCACAATGGGTATGGCGGTCGATGCCAACGTGATTATCTATGAGCGTATCAAGGAGGAGCTTGCAGCAGGCAAGGGTCTTTCAAAGGCTATCGCTGACGGTTATTCCAACGCTTACTCTGCAATTATCGACGGTCAGGTAACCACATTGCTTACCGGTATCGTTCTCTTCGTGTTCGGTTCGGGTCCTGTCCAGGGCTTTGCTACCACACTTATCATCGGTATCATCACATCTGTCATCACTTCTATCTTCATTACAAGAATCATATTCGACGACAGAGTTGCCAAGGGCAAGAACGTATCTTTCGAGAACAACCTTACAAAGGATTTCCTCAAGCATACTCATTTCGATTTCATCGGCAAGAAGAAATTCTCTTACATGTTCTCAGGTGCTCTCATCGTAATCGCCATCTTGTCTATCGGCTTCAAAGGCTTTACCTATGGTGTTGACTTCACTGGTGGTCGTACATATGTAGTAAGATTTGACGCTCCTGTTACTGCTGAGGCCGTAAGAGAGGCTACAGAGAAGGAATTCAACGAGTCTGTAGAGGTTAAGCAGTTCGGTGGTGACAGCCAGATGAAGATTACTACCAAGTATAAGGTTGAGAATGAGTCAAGCGAGGTTGACGCAGAGGTTGAGTCAATGCTTTATCACGCATTGAAGGGCTTCTTCGCAGAGAAGGATATGACACTCGACGAGTTCACCTCTACTCTTGACAACCCTAACGGTATCATTTCTTCTGACAAGGTAGGTCCTACTATCGCCAACGATATGAAGAGATCAGCAATCATCGCCGTGCTTATCGCGCTGTTTGTAATCTTCGCTTATATCGCAGTTCGATTCAACGGCTGGGCATGGGGTCTCGGCGGTGTCGTTTCACTTGCACATACTGCAATCATCGTCATCGGATTCTTCTCATTGTTCTCCGGAATACTTCCGTTCAACCTTGACGTTGACCAGACCTTCATCGCGGCGATCCTTACCATCATCGGTTACGCTATCAATGATAACGTGGTGATCTTCGACCGAATCCGTGAGTACAAGACTCTGCATCCGAAGGCTGATTTGAGAACCAATGCAAACCAGGCTATCAACAGCACCCTTACCAGAACCATCAATACTTCTGTATCTACCCTCGTTACTATGCTTGCTATCGCAATCTTCGGTGGTGAGTCCATCAGAGGTCTCTCAGTAGCATTGATCCTCGGTATCTGCTTCGGTACTTATGCATCTATCTTCATCGGTACTCCAGTGATGTATGATGTAACAGCATTCATTGAAAAAAGAAAGGCTGCAAAGTCTTCTAAATAATAAGGCTTACAGATAAGTTTTTAAGGCCGGCTGGATTAGCTTCCAGTCGGCCTTAATTTTATCTATCCGTATCTGCTCTACAAACCGCGATATATTGTCAAACGTGCAGAGTATCAGCAGTACATATATCATTTAAAATAAATCGTTTGCTTACATCTATAGAGTTGTTTGCCGATTGCGGTGTCAGGCCGGCCTGCTCTCTGATATGCAAATATAGTGTACAAAAAAACGCCGGAAATGACGATTGCATTTCCGGCGTTATGATGAACAGCGCTAAAGCGCTATCTGGAATTATCTGTACTGAGCGAACTCGATATCCTTCTCAGCGCGAGCCTTGAGCTCAGCGTTTGCGCTAGCCTTCTCAAGATATGTCTTGACGTCAGCAGCCTTACCCTGACGGGCAGCGATGATAGCGCGGAGGTAGTTAGCTCTAGGGCACTGGCACTTGAGAGCGGCAGCAGCCTCAGCTGGTTTGCCTACGAGTACATCAGCGAGAGCCTCGTTGAATGAGTTTGTACCCTTAAGAGCAGCAGCAGCCTTCTCATAGTTACCATTGAGAATATCGACTACAGCCTGGTTCTCTTTAGCACCTGCAGCAGCGAATGACTTCTGGGCAGCAGCGAGGTCACCCTTACGGAGAGCGATGACACCCTTAGCGTTCTCGAGGTCAGCATCTTTGGTCTGAACCTTAGCGAATGCGTTCTCAGCAGCCTTGAGGTCGTCTGTATTGAGATAGAGTACGCCGAGGTTGAACTGAGCGCGGTCGCTGTTGTATTTCTCGACAGCCTTCTTGTAGAGAGCCTCTTTTGTCTTAGCGTCTCTTACGAGAGTAGCAGAACGGAGGAGAGCCTCTTCGTCAAGAACATCGCTGTTCTCTTCAACGAGCTTGAGGAGCTCATCCTTGGTGTAGTTCTGATATTCAACGTTAGCGATGAATCTTGCACGACGGAGTTCAGGGAGAACCTCTTTCTTAAGAGTTGTGTAAACCTCAGACATGTTCTTGATCTCGCTCTCACGAACAGCAGGATCGCTGTACATAGAAAGAACGCGGATGATAAGATCCTTATCCTCAATGTTAGACTCAGCAACGAGCTCCTGGAAGCCTTCCCAGTCCTGACCTACGCTCTTGACAGCTGGATCAGAAACCTCTTTGCCCTTAACGACCTTGCTCCAAGCCTTGTCAGCGCTCTTAGAACGCTTGTCAGAAAGTTTGGCGTTCAGGTCCTGGCCACCATCTGGAGATGCGTATGCAACAACCTCAGTTCCCTTGAGGGTCTTTCTGTCGTTGTTCTTGATCTCATCGAGAGCTGCCTGGAAATCCTTGATAGACTCTGATTTCAGCTCTTTGCTGCGGACATCAGCAGAATTGATGGTGTAAAGAATCTGGCCTTCAGCGGTCTGAGGGATAACCTCCTGGTAGTTGTCAGCCTTGTAAGCTACTGAGCCGAGACCCTCGCCGATACCAACGAGCATGTAAGTTGTGTTTGCTCCGTCAGCAACCTTCTTTACAGGAAGGTCAACTGATTTCTTCTTGTATTTTACGACACCGCGGAGTTCGAGGTGAGACTGCTCCATACCCTTTACGTAGTCGAAGTGAACTCTTTCTGTAACGGTCTGGCCGTCTGAAGAAACTACGGTGTAGTTATCCTTAACTTTTTCGCCCTGATACATGAATGGAGTCATGGTAACCTCGCCTCCATCATAAACGAGAACTGGAGTAACCTCGAGGATAGCCTTCGGATGGAAGTAGTCAGCAGGATAGGTTACAGAAACAGTTGCGTCGATTTTACCGGCTACAACTTCAAGTGGTGAAGGATCGCAGTTCACGATAACGCTCTCTGCCATCTCAGCCATCTTCTCAGGAGAAGCACAAGCGACAGCTGCAAGTCCTATGACTGCGACTGCCAATGATTTGATTTCCTTTCTCATGATTGATAAAATAAATGTTTTTTATAACTGAATTGTAAATTTCTCCAAATTTTGCGCCAAGTTACTAATATTTTTGCGATTTTCGATGGCATGGCTTTATAATTTCAATCGATTTTGTAACTTTGTCTTGATATGGATACACAAGACTTACAGAAACTTAAAAATAAGTACGACATAATCGGTAACGATCCGGCCCTGAATAGGGCTCTGGAGATGGCTGTGGCTGTGGCTCCGACAGACCTTACTGTCCTTGTGACAGGTGAAAGCGGAGTCGGAAAAGATAATATTCCTAAGATAATCCACCAGTTCAGCAGGAGGAAAAATGCAAAGTACTTTGCGGTGAACTGCGGAGCGATTCCGGAGGGTACCATTGACTCGGAACTTTTCGGCCATGAAAAAGGCTCTTTTACCGGGGCAATCGAGGCCCGCAAGGGTTATTTCGAGGAAGCTGACGGCGGTACGCTTTTTCTGGACGAGGTTGGTGAATTGCCGCTTTCTTCCCAGGCCAAGCTCCTCAGGGTGCTGCAGTCCGGGGAGTACATCCGTGTCGGTTCGTCGAAAGTAAGCAAGACAGATGTGCGCGTCATAGCCGCTACCAATGTCAATCTGATGTATGCCGTCTCACAGGGAAAGTTCAGAGCTGATTTGTATTACAGGCTCAATGCTATCCAGATTACCATGCCTGCACTCCGTGACCGCAAAGAGGATATCTATCTGCTGTTCAGGAAGTTCACTTCGGATTTTTCTGAAAAATACGGCATGAGCAAGATAACATTGACACACGATGCGATAGAACTTCTCACCAAATATCGCTGGCCGGGAAATATACGACAGTTGCAGAATGTCGCCAATACCGTGTCTGCGCTTGAGGGTCAGAGGCTTGCGCCGGGTCTCACGAGGTGCGAGGTCGATGCCGGGACTCTTGCGTCGTATTTGCCGAAAGATGAGACTGAGTCAATGCCGGTGCAGTATAAGCGTGAGGGGAGCACTATCAATGATGATGAAAAGCAGGAGATATACAAGGCCTTGTATGCTCTCAATGCTGAAGTCAACAAGCTGAAGGCTATTGTCGCTTCCGGAAATTTCCGTCAGGCCGCCGAGCCGGCGCATGATGACAGAAAGTCATTGGCCCCTCCTGCTTATGACATGGGCGGAAGTTATGTGTCCAAGCCTGAACCTGACTGGGCTGCAGACAATCAGGATGTTGATGTTCAGGACCATAGAGAAGAGGTGAAGGAGGCGGAGAAGCTTGACAACTGCTCGATTGAGCAGGCTTATCAGGATATGATCCATAAGGCTCTGGAGAAGTATAACGGAAACAGAAAGAAAGCCGCCAAGGAACTCGGAATCTCCGAGAGGACATTGTACCGCAAGATATCCAGGGACGGAAAAGATGCCAAGGCGGGCGAATAAAGCATTGAAAGGATGATAATCAGAGGACATAGAAGCATTTTGGCATTGACAGGCATCGTCCTGTCATTGATATTTGCCGCGCTGGTGGTTCACTCCTGCGGAATATATTCATTTACAGGAACTTCCATTCAGCCGGATGTCAAGACGGTCACTATAAACTATTTCGAATACAAGGCTCTCAAGGTGAATCCTACGTTGAGCAACAGCCTGACCGAGTCGCTTAAGGACAAGTTTCGCAAGATGACGCGTCTGGAACAGGTGGATATGGACGGAGACCTGGAGATTACGGGTTCTGTAACGGGATATGATGTAAGGGCTATGGCCGTGACTGCCAATGAGGTAGCCGCGCAGAACAGACTTACAGTCACGGTCCGCATTGACTTTGCGAACAGGAAGTATCCCGAGGACGATTTCCAGAACAAGTCGTTTTCCGCTTATGCCGACTATGACTCCACGCAGTCTCTTGATGCTGTGGAGAGTACGCTCTGCGATGAGATTATCGAGAAACTCTGCGAGGATATTTTCAATGCTACTGTAGCTAACTGGTAATGAGTATGGAGCAGAAAGCTATAAATCTCAAGTCATTGACAATGGATGAGTTGGCAGGAGTTGTCAATCTTTATCCGTGGTATGGTGCGGCGAGGAAGGAACTCTGTCAGCGCATGGCAGGAATGGGCGGCGAATCCTGGGGCGTGTCCCAGTTTTCCGACCAGGCGATGTATGTCGGGGACAGGGGAATGATTGCCGAGATAATGAGGCAGGGAAAGAGCGATGATTACGCTGACAAGGATCTGGAAAGTCTGCTCGGAACCTACATTGACGAGAAAAAACGTGAGGAGAACTCCAAGGCGGAAAACGAAGGCAGGAAGGTACATGTGGTTGGAGGTGATTTCTTTACACAGACTGACTATGAGAAAGTCAGAAGAGCGGAAGACAATGTGTTTGTTCCTCAGCCGATAAAGAAAAAGGCCGGCCAGGAGTCCACAGAGAGTGGTCCGGGACTGGATTTCTGCACAGAGACATTGGCTCAGATTTATGCTGAGCAGGGATATTTCGAGCAGGCCAGGAAAATTTATGTTAAACTAATTTTGGCATTCCCGGAAAAAAGTGCTTACTTTGCATCCCTTATTAAAGAATTGGACAAATTGATAAATAATCAATCATTATGAACATAGTTTTTACTATTCTTGTTAGTCTTGTTGTTATCGCAAGTATTCTGCTTACTATCGCAGTCCTTCTTCAGAATGGAAAAGGCGACAGCATGGCAAGTAACTTCGTTGCAGGCAACCAGACTTTCGGTGTAAGACAGACTGCCAATATCCTTGAGAAAGTTACATGGGGTCTTGTTGCATTTATCGTTATCGTATCAGTTATCTCTTCATTCACTATGGGAACCACTGGTACTCAGGTAGATATTACCAATAAGATCGAGGGTGAGGCTACAGAACAGCCTGCTTTCCCTTCAGCTCCATCTCAGACAGCACCTGCACAGCAGGCTGATACTCAGAACGCTGCAGAGGCAGAGTAATAATCTGACATAATAGATCTCCGGATATGACAAAATGTCAGTAATCCGGGTGGGGAATATAATTTGAACTATAGCCGTTTGTTCTTCGGAGCAGACGGCTATAGCCCGTTAGAGGTATTGCCGCTCCCGAGGTCAGTGCCTCGGGTGGTTTCGGAAACAAAAAGGAGATTTATTATATGGATAACTACAACATGCAGAACAACGGATCCTCCGGGAAATTGGAATTCCTGAGCAAGTTCGCCACCAATCTGAATGAGAGGGCGGCTGCGGGGAAACTGGACCCGGTGATCGGCAGGGATGAAGAGATAAGGCGTGTCCTTCAGATACTTAGCAGAAGGACCAAGAATAACCCTATCCTGGTCGGTGAACCAGGTGTGGGTAAGACCGCTATTGCAGAGGGTCTTGCACAGAAAATCGTAGATGGCGCTGTTCCTGAGAACTTGAAGGACAAGCTGGTCTATTCGCTTGATATGGGTGCACTTATAGCAGGTGCGAAATATCAGGGTGAGTTCGAGGAACGTCTTAAGGGCGTAGTCAAGGATGTGGTCGACAGTCAGGGACAGATAATCCTGTTCATTGATGAGATTCATACCCTCGTCGGTGCCGGCAGGGCATCAGGCGCAATGGATGCTTCCAATATTCTCAAACCTGCATTGGCAAGAGGAGAACTGAGGACCATCGGTTCCACTACATTGGACGAGTATCAGAAGTACTTCGAGGCTGATAAGGCATTGGAAAGAAGATTCCAGATGGTTATGGTCGATGAGCCTACGCCGGCTGAATCCATCGCCATCCTCAGGGGCCTGAAGGAAAGATATGAGAACCACCATAGGGTACGTATTGAAGATGATGCGCTTATTGCCGCTGTGAACCTGTCCCACAGGTATATCACAAGCAGGTTCCTTCCGGACAAGGCCATTGACCTGGTCGATGAGGCCGCTTCAAAGCTTCGTCTTGAGATGAATTCGGTGCCTGAACCTATTGATGAACTCAACAGCCAGATCAGGCAGCTTGAAATCGAGAAGGAAGCCATCAAACGAGAGGGCGTGTCCCTCAAACTTGAGAACATCGAGTCCCAGCTGAAGGAACTTGGTGAGAAGAAGGCAGTCCTCATGAAGAAATGGGAAGAGGAGAAAGGTATCCTTTCAGGTATCCAGACTGCCCGCCAGCAGCTTGAGGAGTACAAGATACAGGCTCAGGCCGCTGAAAGGAGCGGTGACTATGGCAAGGTCGCAGAATTGCGCTATGGCCGTATGGCAGAGGCCCAGAAGAAGATTACTGATCTCGAGACAAGGCAGGCTGCCATTAAGGATCCTATTATCACTGAGGCTGTTACCCCTGAAGACATCGCCGATGTAGTATCCCGTTGGACAGGTATACCGGTCAACAGGATGCTCGAGAGCGAGAAGGAAAAACTGCTCCGTATGGAGGATGAACTTCATAAGAGAGTAGTGGGTCAGGACCAGGCTATCCATGCTGTCGCTGATGCGGTCAGAAGAAGCCGTGCGGGTCTGTCCAACGAGAAGAGACCTATCGGTTCATTCCTGTTCATGGGTACCACCGGTGTAGGTAAGACCGAACTTGCTAAAGCTCTTGCTGAATTCCTTTTCAATGACGAGAATATGATTACCCGTATTGATATGAGTGAATATCAGGAGCGTCATACAGTGAGCCGTCTTATCGGTGCCCCTCCGGGATATGTAGGATATGATGAAGGTGGTCAGCTTACTGAGGCCGTAAGGCGTAAACCTTACTCTGTAGTGCTTCTGGATGAGATAGAGAAGGCACATCCTGATGTGTTCAATATCCTTCTTCAGGTGCTTGATGACGGTAGGCTTACGGACAATAAAGGCCGTACGGTCGATTTCAAGAACACCATTATCATAATGACCTCAAATGTCGGTTCTGATATCATACAGAACTACATGGACAGGCTTCCTGAAGTCGGTACCAAAGGAATGGATCCTTCAGCAGAGGCTTCTGCGATAACCAAGAGGAGTGAAATGCTCGAAGAGTGCAAGGGTAAGATTCTTGACGTGCTCAAACAGACGATACGTCCGGAATTCCTGAACAGAATCGATGAGATTATAATGTTCGAGCCTCTTACCAGAAATGACATCAGGGATATCCTGCATATCCAGATGGCTGCTCTCAAGCACAAACTTTCAGAGGATGGTGTCGAGATATCATTCACCGAGGCATTCGAGGACTATATGACAGACAAGGGCTATGATCCTGCATTCGGTGCCCGTCCTATCAAGAGGGTGATGCAGCGTGAACTGGTCAACAAGCTTGCAAAGGCTATTCTTGACGGTACCGTGCACAAGGATTCTGTCGTAGAGGCTGATGTCGCCGATGGCGAGATTGTGCTGAGAAACAGACCTGATGAGGCCAAAGCCGAAAGAGTATTGTAACTGATGGCGGGTAATCCGCTGTGACATAATCGAAAAGCGTTTCCAAAACCGGAAGATTTTGGAAACGCTTTTTTGTGTTCCGCTTTTGCGGAATGTCTGTCGGCATTGACAGTGTCCTTATTTTTCCTCGATTACGTCGCCGTGGAAATGCACGACAGCCTCTTTCCACACGTCGGTGTAGCCCGGCTGGGTGAGGTCTTCAGGAATGCCTGTCGAATATTCGGAATGCTTGAATGTTCCGTCAGGGTTCTGGGCCTTCACATTTCCGTCGATATATTTGACTAAGAGTGTGATTTCCAATGCTTTCCACTCTCTGAACATCTGCTGCGCAGTATTGACAGAGTACTTGGTCAGAAGTCTCCTGACAGGGAGGAAGGCGTTTCCGGTCTCGGACATTACGTCATATGATGCATCGGTCTTCTTGCCCTTCTTCTCGGCGCTGTCCATGGCTTTCTTGTACAGGTCGAGAGCTTTGTTGTCATTTTCGTGAATCTTTGCAATCTGCTCGTTTTCGAATTTGTCGATGCGCTCGCGTACGTATGGAGCCATGATGTTGTACATCCTGTAGCAGGAGTTGGAAATCCTGTTGTTGATCCAGAATGATGAGTTTGAGCTATAGTGGAGAAGGTCTCCGTTGCCCTCTCTGAAACATCCCGGAATCTTGTCTGTGTTTGTGTAAACAGGTGTCAGATAAGATGTTGCGGCATCATCAGTTCCGAACCAGATTATGCCTCCGATTACATCAGGATAGTTTCCTCTGGCCTGACCTACGAACCAGAAACCGGTCTGCTGGGTAGCGATGGCCCTTTCATTGGTATATTTCTTTCCGTTGTACTCGAAATCCATTGGACGCCATCTGTAAGGCAGTGCGTTGCCGCCTGCTCCGATATCCTGTGTCATATCCATAGGGGTGCCCTCGTAGTGGTCCCTCATCACGTCAGCGACGTTTTTCAAGGAGACTTTCTTCGAAGGTTTGATCCACAAAGGCATCTTGTTCTCTGCATTGTGGCCCATAGCGTAGTCGATGTATGAGTATGCGTCCTTGGTGACGAGTTTTCCTGATTCATCCTCGAAAGTAAACCAGCCGCCGCTAAGGATATTGAAAGCGCTCCATGCTCTGGCCTCGCATCCTCTGAGCGAACCGAAATCTGCAGGGCAATAGGTGTCGCAGAAACTGAATTCGCTGTCCGGACCGCTGTACCAGCCCTTTCTGCGTGCGAACTCGATGACGTCCTCTGCATAGAGGCAGTTCTCAGGGTCGTCGAGAGGGAAAGTGGAAATCCTTGACTGGTTGGCGTGGCTGCAGATATATCCGTCAGGGATTCTTCTGGCAACCCATACGGAACCTTTGTCGGTATTCTTTCCATTGACGACATTCGAACCTTTTCCTACCATTTCGAGAATCCAAGCCTCGTTCTTGTCGGCAATCGAGAAAGACTCTCCACCTGAATAGTATCCGTAAGTAGCTGTCAATGATGTCATTATCTTGATGGCTTCTCTGGCTGTCTTCGCTCTCTGGAGTGTAACGTAGATAAGTGAACCATAATCCATGACCCCGTCCGGGTCGGCAAGCTCAGGACGCCCGCCGAAAGTGGTCTCGGCAATGATAAGCTGATGCTCATTCATGTTGCCGACTGTCTTGTAAGTGTGCTCAACCTGGTCTATAAGTCCGAGAAATTTTCCGGTATCCCACTCATTTATGCGTAGTTTGCTCCCGATTTTCCAGTCTGCCTGAGGCTTGAAATAAAGTTCTCCGTAAAGGAAGTGCGAGTCCGCTGCGTATGATACCATGCAGGAGCCGTCGGTGCTGGCTCCCTTTGTCACGATGACATTTGTACATGCCTCTGCATTGTTCGAAGCGAATGCGGAAAAAAGAACCGCCGCCGAGCAGAGAAATGCTTTCAATTTCATAGTCAATGCTGTTTTTTGTTTCTATACTAATTATTCATTACTTTTGTCGGAACGGGATGTAGTGGTCCCGCTTACAAATATAATGAAATAATACGTTCTGCAATTAATAAAACGGATTCTTGCTTATGAAGAAGCTTCTGTATATTATCTTGTCAATGCTGTTTTTCGGTTCTGTCAATGTCTTTGCGCAGGAACAGGAGGAGCAGAAAGTACAGACTCCTGAGGAAATGGCGGCCAAAGAGGCCGACCGTCTCGGAGAACTTCTGAAACTCGAATATTGGCAGGTGTTCTATGTCGATTCCACTCTCCAGCACGATTTTACGGCGCTTCAGGACGAAATGAACAAACTCCAGTCAGCCCGCGTCGAGAACTATGACCTCTATATGTCAGTGAGAGACAAGTGGTTCGAACAGATTGACAATACCTACAAAAAGATTTTTACTCCTGAGCAGTGGGCCCAGTATCTGAAAACCGGAGCCGCGAAGAACATCAAGGCCAGAGAAAAGCGTAAGGAGAAGATGCAGAAATCGTCCGCAACCGCGCAGCCTGCGAAGAAAGAAAAGCCAATGTCATTTTAACGTTTACTAAAAGTGCGGTGCAATTAGGATATCTTAACAGGAAATTGATTAAATTTGCAGTTCATACTAAGGAATTGAATATATGAAAGAGGAAATAGAGCAGCTCTTTGCTGAGATCAGGGATCTCAAATGCAAGACAGAGAAGGATGTGGAAGACGCCAGAGTCCGTCTTCTCGGAAAGAAAGGTGAAATTACCAAGCTTTTTGAGGAGTTCAGGACAGTAGCTCCGGAGCTCAAGAAAGAGTTCGGACAGAAACTCAATGTCCTGAAGAAGGAAGCGTCAGCCAAAATCGAGGAGTTGAAAGCTGCTGCAGCGACTTCAGCATCAGCATCTTCTGAAGCCTTCGACGCGACAATTCCGGGAGACCCGATTGCTCTTGGAACAAGGCATCCCGTATCTATAGCAAGACAGCAGATCGTAAATATCTTCCGCAAATTCGGTTACGATGTTGCCGAAGGACCGGAAATCGAGGATGACTACCACGTTTTCGAGGCATTGAACTTCCCTCCGAACCATCCGGCGAGAGATATGCAGGACACTTTCTTTGTGTCTGTAGGTCATGAGGATCCGCTTCTTCTCCGTACCCATACATCCAGTGTCCAGGTCCGTGCGATGGAGAATATGAAACTCCCTATCCGTGTGATTTGTCCTGGCAGAGTGTTCAGAAACGAGGCTATTTCCGCCCGTGCCCACTGCATCTTCCATCAGGTTGAGGGACTTTACATTGACGAGCATGTGACATTTGCGGACCTCAAGCAGGCTATTCTCCTGTTCGCGCGTGAGATGTTCGGTCCTGATACACAGATCCGTATGCGTCCTTCTTACTTCCCGTTCACAGAGCCTTCAGCTGAGGTGGATGTAAGCTGCAACATCTGTCATGGAAAGGGATGCAACATCTGTAAAGGAACAGGCTGGCTCGAGATTCTCGGCTGCGGTATGGTGGATCCTAACGTGCTTGAGGCTTCCGGCATTGACAGCAAGAAATACTCCGGTTTCGCTTTCGGAATGGGAATTGAGCGTATCGCGATGCTGAAGTGGCAGGTCAATGACCTTCGTCATTACTTCGAGAATGACATGCGCTTCCTTCGTGAGTTCAGTTCTTGCGTAGAGGTTTAGTCTTTTCATAGGCTCGTCATGGTGGTTTTATGTAAATATTCCGCAATTGGGCTGCTCAATTGAAGAAATTTGCAAAAAAACATCAAAAAAATTTGGAGAGTCAGAAATTATACCTATCTTTGCAATCCCGAAACACCAATAGGGATTACAAAATGCGGAAATAGCTCAGTTGGTAGAGCACAACCTTGCCAAGGTTGGGGT
>ERZ1026901.627-NODE-627-length-26658-cov-8.473480_pt1 | contig 26658 bp, 17 predicted proteins | sample MGYA00380179_ERZ1026901 | MGnify/ENA primary metagenome ERZ1026901 (study PRJEB33269, sample SAMEA4719815) | human gut metagenome | biome: human-associated habitat; feature: organic feature; material: feces | place: Cameroon | collected 2013-10 ... | reverse complement strand
ATTTCTTAAGAATTTCCATATCTTTTTTGTTTTTATTTTCTTACGAAATTCTTACGCAAATGGAGATTTTGGCTGTTTTTGTATAGATATTAGTACAATTTGCCCATTTTTCCACTTTGTGGCAGTTTTGTGGCAGGGGCGTGTCATTATCGTGTGTTCATTTTATCGCATGTTTTAATGTATTTTGAACATAATATCTCCATGTTCAAAATATTATCTTGTATTATCAGAAGTACGTGATATAATGTTCATATACATCTATTATTTTTCACTTTTTGAACATGTTCATTTTATCAGTTTCTTCCTTATTATTAAACAGTGATAATAAGTGACGGAATCATCTTTGATTCGGAGGATTGCTATGGATCGTTTGGGATTACTCTGCAGAAATATTTATGAGAACAACAAGATGACACAGCGGGAACTGGCGGCAGCGATGAATCTTTCTCTCGGGACCTGCAACCATCTCGTGAAGGAAGGTCTGGATCGGGAGCTTTTTACCTTTGATCCGGCGGACGGATCTTATTCCCTGTTAAAGGGCGGCGTGGAGCTTTTAAGGAATTACCGGATGGACAGCGCCGTGATCCTTGCGGCGGGATTCGGGTCAAGATTTGTTCCGCTGACGTTTGAGACACCGAAGGGACTTCTTGAGGTCTACGGCGAGCGCATGATCGAGCGCCAGATCAAACAGCTCCACGAGGCCGGTGTCACGGATATCACGATCGTTGTCGGTTATTTAAAGGAGAAGTTCGAATACCTGATCGATAAGTTCGGCGTGAAGCTCCTCTATAACCCGGAATACCACAACAAGAATACGCTTACGACGCTCTACCGTGCGCGAGAGTGTTTTATCGGAAGGAACACCTATCTCCTCTCTTCCGACAACTGGATGCGCAGCAATATGTATCACACCTACGAGTGCGGCGCGTGGTACTCTTCTGTATTTATGAAGGGAGAAACTTCCGAGTGGTGCCTCGAGACGAGCAAAAAGGGACTTCTCACCGGTGTCAAGGTTGGCGGTGAGGACTCCTGGGTTATGTACGGACCGGTGTTCTTCTCGAAGGAGTTCTCGGAAAAATTCTTCCCGATCCTCGAGGAATACTATCATACCCCCGGAACGGAGCAGATGTACTGGGAACAGGTTCTCGCGGATCTCTTAAACGGTGAGGTCGATAGCCATCTTCCGGGCAAACACCATTTCCCGGTGCCGGAAATGTACATCAATAAACAGCCGGAGAATCAGGTTTACGAATTCGAGAATCTGGAAGAGCTCCGCCTGTTCGATGAGCGCTACCAGAACCACTCCGACAATATTGCTATGGAGCTGATCTCCAGGGTGCTTCAGGTTCCGGAGTCCGAGATCACAGGAATCAAATGTCTGAAGACGGGTATGACGAATAAATCGTTCCTTTTTAGGGTCCATGATAAATCCTATATCTGCCGGATCCCGGGACCGGGGACGGAGCTTCTGATCAACCGGAAACAGGAAAAGGCTGTCTATGACGCGGTAAAGGATTACGGGATCACCGAGCATGTTGTATACATGAACGGGGAGACCGGTTATAAGATCTCCGAATATTATGAGGGGGCCCGCAACAGCGATCCGCGCAACTGGGACGATGTGGCGCGGTGCATGGCGCTTGTGGAGAAGCTTCATGATTCCAAGCTCCATGTGGACCATTCTTTTGATATCCGGGAACGGATCACCTTCTATGAGGCATTGTGCCGCGGATACGAAAAGAAGCTTTTTGAGGATTATCCGGAAGTAAAGTTCCATATGACGACACTGCTTGACCGTCTCGACCGTCTGAATCGTCCGAAGGTCCTGTCCCATATCGACAGTGTCTGCGATAATTTCCTGTTCCTGCCGGATGGAGATCTCCGCCTGATCGACTGGGAATATTCCGGTATGTGCGATCCGCTGATCGACGTGAGTATGTGCGCGATCTATTCTTATTATAATGATCTTGAGGTCGAGAAGCTGATCACAACATACCTGCACAGGGAACCGACGGCCGAGGAGCGGTTTGTGTACTACGCTTATATCGCACTCGGCGGATTCTTGTGGTGTTTGTGGGCGGTGTATAAGAGCAGTGTCGGCGAGGAGTTTGGCGATTATACGATCGTGATGTACCGGTATGCGAAGCGCTTTTATAAGAAGATCATCACCGCACCGGAATTTCTTGGAATCGGAGACGGCGGGACACTGAGATAACCGTACTGACGGTCTGCGGCTTTTCTGGTGCGGCAGTCAGAAGAACGCAGGTCAGGGAACTGGTCCTGAAAAACCGAAGAATCGCCGCATTTTCAATCGAATTTTCGCAAGACGTATCTGTAATTTTATGCTATACTGAAAATACGCAGATAACGTCCATATGATCCCGGGATGGAGCTGTGACAGGAATACAGTTATCCCGGGATCTTTTTTATAGCTGATCGACGGTTTCGGAAGTGCAGCGCTGCCTGGTACCGGCAGTTACATCCGGCATCAGGTCTGTCAGCTTGCAAGATAAGAATTTTAATGTACAACTTTTAAAGGGGGATTTCCATGAGACAAAAGAAACGGGCGGCGGCGGTTCTTTTAAGTGCCGTCATGGCTTTTTCCGCGGTAAGTCCGGCGGTTCCGGTATGGGCGGCCGCCTGGCAGAAGAACACGTCCGGCTCCTATATCGGAAGCGACGGTTCCGTGCTCACCGGGATCCTGTCGCGGGGCGTCGATGTTTCCCAGTGGCAGCAAAATATCAACTGGTCCGCGGTTGCCGCTGATGATATCCAGTTTGCTATGATCGGTACCCGGTATAACAATGCGGTGGATCCGTATTTTGATACGAATGTGCGCGGGGCAGCGGCGGCGGGGCTCCGCGTCGGTGTTTACCTTTATTCCTACGCAACGACTACGGCGATGGCGGAGTCTGATGCAGATTTTGTCCTGAATCTCATCAAGGATTATCCGATCTCCTATCCGGTGGTCCTCGATGTGGAAGCGCAGGAAATGAACGGGCTGACGCCGTCCCAGATCGCGGATATCATAAACGCATTCTGTAAGAGGGTTGAGACAGCCGGATATTATCCGATGGTGTATACAAACGACTACTGGATCAGCAATAAGATCGATATGACGAAAGTCCACTATGATGTCTGGATCGCCCGCTATGACTCGAAGCCGGCTTATCAGGGTGCTGCCCTCTGGCAGGCATCAAATCAGGGTACCGTAAACGGCATCAACGGAAACGTGGATATCAACTTTACCTTTAAGGATCTGAGCGGCAAGCTTCCGGCGAACCGCTGGCGTCTCATCGGAGATAAGTGGTACTATTACAAAAACTATGTAAAGCAGACCGGTTGGATCAACGATGGCCAGAGCTGGTATTATCTGAACGCGGACGGAACCCAGTTTAAGGGCTGGCTGCTCCTTGACAACCAGTATTATTATCTTCTCCCGACTACCGGTCAGATGAAGACCGGATGGCTGAAGGCGGAGGACGCGTGGTATTACTTAAACTCCGATGGCACGATGGCGAAGGACTGGATCCAGGTCGACGGAACGTACTATTATCTGTTGAACGGCGCGATGGTGACCGGATGGCTGCGAATCGGAAACGATTATTACTATATGCGCGGCAACGGCTCTATGGTGACCGGTTGGCGGAAGATGGACGGGAAGTATTACTACTTTAACGGCAACGGAAAGCTTGTCCGCGGATGGGCGGATATCGATGGAAAGCGGTATTTCCTCCAGCAGGACGGGACTATGGTGACTGGTTGGCAGACGATCGACGGACTGCTGTACTACTTTGACGCCAGCGGCGCGATGGCGGCCGGGTGGACGAAGCTTGACGGTTACTGGTATTACTTCAATAACGAAGGGAAGCTGATGACCGGCTGGATGCAGCTTGACGGAAAGTTCTACTACCTCCACACAGATGGGCGGATGGTCATCGGCTGGCAGAGCGACGGAACGAATAAGTATTATATGGACACCGTGTCCGGTGTGATGGCGGTAGGCTGGAAGCAGATCGATAAGAGCTGGTATTATTTCAATCAGGCCGGACATATGATCACGGGCTGGCTGAATGACGGCGGAAAATATTATTATCTGAATCCGGCAGATGGAAAGATGATCGCCAACGGATCGTTTGTTGTAAATAATGTAAACTATACCTTCAATCAGAGCGGTGTGTGCCTGAGCGAGACATCCGCGATCGACGGTGGCTCGGCGGGCAGTGTCTATACACCGGGAACAGGCGGAACTGTGGCAAACGGAAATTATACCGGTACTCCGGCGGCGGGGAATTCGCAGAACGGCATTACCACGGGTAATAGCGGAAGCGGAAATGCTGCGGCGGGATCCGCGCCAGGTGGTTCGACAACGACTACGACCGGTTCCACGACCCCCGGATCTTCCCAGACGAATACGGGGATGTCGGCCGGAAATTACCAGACCGGCGGACCGGGAACTTCCAACTCCAGTTCTGGCTCTGCATCGACTACAGCCCCGAGCGGCAATACAACCGGCAGCAACAACTATTATACAAACACCGGAAGCATGACCGGGCCGGGAAGTGCCAATACAAACTATAACTATAGTTCAGGTGCTTCCGGTACGACCGCTCCGGGAAGTTCAGGTTCTTCCTCCTCATCATCGAATCTGACTGAATATCAGACGGGTGGGCCGAAATAAGACGAAAAAAGCGCCATCTCATTGGTAAAAATCCAGTGAGACGGCGCTTTTATTATCTTCTATCTATCCTTCTCCAAGGTTTTTTACACCTCAAAGATCATATCTCCATAGCTCGGAATCGGCCAGTATTCTTTGTCTACGATCATTTCCAGCTGATCTGCCGGGTCACGCAGAGCCTGCATCGCCGGGATGATCTCGTCGTAGCAGAAGTGGGCGCGTTTTTCCATGCTGTCGATGTGCTGATACTCTTCTACCAGGTCTTCAAGCTTCGCGCGGGCAACCTTCATGTCGGAGAGAAGGTCGGAAACCTCGATGAGAAGCTCTGTCTGGACACTGTTATCAGCTTCCGGGCATGCAGCCTTCACGGCGCTTAAGGACTGAGCGAGGACGGTTGTGTAGCGGACAACAGCCGGGATCAGCTGCTTTCCTGCGATATTGATCATCGCCTTCGCCTCGATATTTACGGATTTCGCGTAGGACTCATACTCGATCTCCGCTCTTGCCACCAGCTCTTCCTTCGTGTATACGCCAAAGTCGCCGAACAGCTTGAACGCTTTGTCGGTAACGAGGGACGGGATCGCGTCTACCATGCACTTTAAGTTCGGAAGTCCGCGGCGCTCTGCCTCTTCTACCCATGCCTCGCTGTAACCGTTGCCGTTGAAGATGATACGGCGGTGATCAGCGAGAAGCTTCTTGATCATATCATGGACAGCGAGATCAAAATCGTCTGCCTTTTCAAGCTCATCAGCCGCCTCCTTGAATGCCTCAGCGACGATGGTATTTAATACAACGTTTGCGGAGGAAACAGAGTCGGAGGAGCCGACCATACGGAACTCGAACTTATTTCCTGTAAACGCGAACGGTGATGTACGGTTTCTGTCGGTTGCGTCCTTATCGAAGTCCGGAAGCGTGGTAACACCTGTCTTTAAGGTACCGCCGGTCTTGGAGTGAGTCGCGGAACCTGTGGAGATCAGCTGGTCAATAACATCCTCAAGCTGCTCACCAACGAAGATGGAGATGACCGCAGGCGGTGCCTCCTGAGCACCAAGGCGGAAGTCATTTCCCGGAACAGCCGCAGACTGACGGAGCAGGTCCGCATGGCGGTCAACTGCTTTCATAATGCAGGCAAGAACCAGAAGGAACTGGATATTCTCATGCGGTGTTACACCCGGATCCAGCATATTGATGCCGGTGTCGGAAGCCAGGGACCAGTTGTTATGTTTACCGGAACCGTTGACGCCCTGGAACGGTTTCTCGTGAAGCAGGCACGCCATTCCGTGACGGTTTGCAACCTTTTTCATTGTCTCCATAACGATCTGGTTGTGGTCAACAGCAAGGTTTGCCTTTGTATAGATCGTTGCGAGCTCGTGCTGTGCCGGAGCGACCTCGTTGTGCTGGGTCTTTGCGGTAACGCCCAGCTTCCAGAGCTCTTCATTCAACTCTTTCATATAGGAACCGATCCGCTCGCGGATAACGCCGTAGTAGTGGTCATCCATCTCCTGTCCCTTCGGCGGCATTGCGCCGAATAAGGTACGTCCGGTGTAGATCAGATCTTTTCTCTTTAAATATTTGTCGCGATCGATCAGGAAATACTCCTGCTCCGGTCCTACAGACGGGGTAACACGCTTTACTTCTGTGTGTCCGAAGAGGTGGAAGATTCTTGTCGCCTCTTTGTCGATGGCCTGCATAGAACGGAGAAGCGGGGTCTTTTTATCGAGAGCTTCGCCTCTGTAGGAGCAGAACGCGGTCGGGATACAGAGTGTTACGCCAGTTGCGTCTTTCTTTAAGAACGCCGGGGAAGTGCAGTCCCAGGCAGTATATCCGCGGGCCTCGAAGGTCGCGCGCAGGCCGCCGGACGGGAAAGAAGAACCGTCGGTCTCACCCTTGATCAGCTCTTTTCCTGAGAGATCCATTAAGACTTTGCCCTGGGAATCGAAGTTTCCGATAAAGGAGTCATGTTTCTCGGCAGTCACACCCGTAAGCGGCTGGAACCAGTGGGTATAATGGGTCGCGCCGTTGTCGACTGCCCAGTCCTTCATCGCGTGGGCAACCACGTCCGCGATCGTCGGATCCAGTTCGCTGCCATCCTCGATGGTCTGCTTTAATTTCCTGTAGACACTTTTCGGAAGGCGTTCCTTCATCACGGAGTCGTTAAAGACATTCTCTCCGAAGATCGCTTCCACATTGATAGTTTCGCTCATAATTTTCCTCCTCGTTTCTGTATAATCTGCCCGTTATGGCATGGGGTGAAATCGTACTTTAAAAAATATGAGAATTCCCTGTAAATATTCAGCCTGTTCCAATCATGGTCTGCCAGGGTATTTCGGCTGAATTCCAATTTTAGCTTGAAAAAATGTTCTCCCTGATACGAGGGAGAACATTTTTAACTGCATGATAATGCAAGCTAAACGGCTTAGTCAGCTTTGCCGACAGAACCGAATAACTCCATTTTTGTCTTTACTGTCGCTTTGATTGCTTCTGCACCCGGAGCAAGAAGTTTTCTCGGGTCGAATCCCTTTCCTTCAAGGTCTTTTCCTGCTTCGATGTACTTTCTTGTAGCGTCCGCAAACGCAAGCTGGCACTCGGTATTAACGTTGATCTTTGCTACGCCGAGGGAGATCGCTTTCTTGATCATATCTTCCGGAATTCCAGTACCGCCGTGAAGAACGAGCGGCATATCGCCAACCTTTTCTTTTACGGCTGCAAGTGTCTCAAAGCTTAAGCCCTTCCAGTTTGCCGGATATTTTCCGTGGATGTTGCCGATACCTGCTGCTAACATATCAACGCCGAGGTCAGCGATCATCTTACACTCGTTCGGGTCTGCGCACTCGCCCATACCGATTACGCCGTCTTCCTCACCGCCGATCGCTCCAACCTCTGCCTCGAGGGACATTCCCTTTTCACGGCAGATACGGATCAGTTCTTTTGTCTTCTCAACGTTCTCTTCGATCGGGTAATGAGAACCGTCGAACATGATGGAGGAGAATCCGGCATCGATGCACTTTAAGCATCCCTCATAGGTACCATGGTCTAAGTGAAGAGCTACCGGAACAGTGATCTTCATCTCTTCCAGCATACCGTTTACCATACCTACTACAGTCTTAAAGCCTGTCATGTATTTTCCTGCGCCCTCTGAAACACCCAGAATAACCGGGGATCTCAGCTCTTCAGCCGTCTGCAGGATCGCTTTTGTCCACTCAAGGTTGTTGATGTTGAAATGTCCTACTGCGTATTTGCCATCTCTTGCTTTCTCAAGCATTTCTTTCGCTGTTACTAACATATAGGCCTCCATTGAATCGTTTATTTCGACAGAACAGCCTGTCCGCGGATCTGCCGTCTGTTTCCATTATTATGCGGAACAGACTCAATCTATGCTGACCGGTCAACCATATCAGCATTTATTACGGCGGCGGCTGTCGTCATGCTATTTTCATTATAACCGATTTACCCTACTTTGAAAAGGTTTGTTTGACAGTTTCTTCCATTTCCTCCGGGCGGCACTGGCGGTTGTGAAGGATCTTCGCGTCGCGGATCTCCTCAATAGCCTGCGGGATCTTCACGCCGGAAATGCGCTCCATCTCGTCGATCAGGGCGAATTCATCGGCATCTTCTTTCTTTCCGAGAATTGCCTCCATAACGCTTCTGGAGAACTTGTACGGGCTTGCTGTGGACGCGATCACGGTCTTTGTCGTATCTCCGGTCTTTTTCTTATACTGCTCGTAAACAGCTGCGGCAACGCCTGTATGGGTGTCGATCAGGTATCCGGTATCATCGAATACTTTCCGGATTTCCTTCGCATTCTCTTCCATATCTGCATAGCCTGCGGCGAAGTCCTTCATGAATTCCTTCATATCCTCGGTGATCTCGTATTTTCCGTTTGCAGAGAGCTGCTCCATCATCGCCTTTGTCTTTGCGGCATCTCTTCCGCAGCTTAAGTAGAGCAGGCGCTCTAAGTTGCTGGAGACGAGAATGTCCATAGACGGGGATGTGGTCAGGATAAACTCACGGTTTTTATCATATGTACCTGTCCGGAAGAAGTCATACAGGACCTTATTGTCGTTGGAGGCGCAGATCAGCTTGCCGAACGGTACGCCCATCTGTTTTGCGAAGTATGCTGCCAGGATATTTCCGAAGTTTCCGGTCGGAACTACGACGTTGACCTTCTCGTCTTTTTCGATCTCACCGTTCGCGAGAAGCTTCGCGTAGGCGTATACGTAGTAAACGACCTGCGGAACAAGGCGGCCGATGTTGATGGAGTTTGCGGAGGAAAGCTGGAATCCCATACGATCCAGTTCTTTCGCGAATTCTTTATCACCAAAGATCTTCTTTACGCCTGTCTGGGCATCATCAAAGTTTCCTTCGATTCCGACTACAGATGTGTTTGCGCCCTTCTGGGTCAGCATCTGAAGCTCCTGAACGCGGCTTACTCCGTTCTTCGGATAGAAGACGATGATCCTTGTTCCCGGAACATCGGCAAATCCGGCCATAGCTGCCTTTCCGGTATCTCCGGATGTGGCGGTCAGGATCACGATCTCGTTCTTTGCATGGTTCTTCTTTGCAGCCGTTGTCATAAGGTACGGCAGAATGGAGAGTGCCATATCCTTGAAGGCGATGGTCTTTCCGTGGAACAGCTCCAGGAAATACATGCCATCCGCTTTTGCTAACGGTGCGATCTCCTCTGTATCGAATTTCTCATCGTATGCGTGGGAAATACAGTATTTCAGTTCTTCTTCCGTGTAATCGGTCAGGAACTGTTTCATAACTGCGTATGCTGTCTCCTGATATGTCATTCCGGCAAGCTCGTCCATTGTCACATCCAGTGTCGGGATACGCTCCGGAACGTAGAGGCCGCCATCATTTGCAAGTCCTTTTAAAACCGCCTGGGATGCTGTCACACCAGTCTCCCCGCCGCGGGTACTTCCATATAATAATTCTGCCATCGTTTTCCTTCCTCTCTCTTTAAACAGGTACAGTGGTAAACTTTACGGAAAGTGTAGCATAAATTTTTGGGGGTTGCAAGATAATTTCTGTTGAAAAAAGTATTATGAAATGTCTGTTTTATACTGGACACACTATAGTTTCTCAAACCTTTATGTTATACTTTTTCTATTACCCTTTTTACACTGGTAATAGGGAGGAGGTGATTTATTTGAATTATATCTTCTCCTTTATAGTAGCTGTCATGGCTGGTGTAGTGTGTCATTACATCATCAAATGGTTAGACAGTAAGCTGGAAAAATAACCTGTAGATGCCCAACTACATAAAATGGGAAGAACCCCCTCAGAGCTATCACCTCTGAGGGGGTTCGTTTTATTCCCTGAACTATATCTTCTCTTTTCAAAATAATTATAACATACTATTTTTTCAAATTCAATGATATCTTAGTTCACAACTTCGACCATTTCTACGCCGCCGCTGCTTTTTTCTTCTGCATCATCTGCAGTGCCGCAGAGACACCAACAAGGACGATACCGACAAGGTCTGTCACGGTTCCCGGAATGATCAGGCAGAGACCTCCGATGATGGATAAGAGCCTCTCGATCACATTCAGGTTCGCGAACATGTAACCTTCAAGACCGGCTGCAACGCCGAACAGACCGATCAGGGATGTTACGATGATCGTTACAACACCGAGAACGCCTGTATCGATAAATAACATTGCCGGGTTAAACGCGAAGATATACGGTACGATGAACGCTGCGATCGCAAGACGGGATGCGTTTAATGCGGTCTTCATCGGGTTGGATTTCGCGATCGCGGATCCTGCGTAAGCTGCAAGAGCAACCGGCGGTGTGATATCTGCTACGATACCGAAGTAGAATACGAACATGTTGGCAGCGATCTTGTTGATTCCCATACCGTTTACGAGGATCGGTGCACATGTGGTAGCCATAATGATGTAGTTTGCAGTTGTCGGAACGCCCATACCAAGAACGATACAGGTTAACATAGTAAGGAATAATGCTACGATCACGCGGTCACCGGCAACGCCGACGATTGCGGAGATCAAGAGCTGTCCAAGACCGGTCATTGTTACGACACCGGCGATGATTCCGGCAACGCCACAGGCAACAGCTACGGAAAGTGTATTCTTACCGCCTGCCTCCAACGCGTTGATGAATCTTGTCGGGTTCATTCTTGTTTCTTTATTCGGCATGCTGACAAGGATTGCAAGAGCGGTAGCGATGATCGCTGCACGGGACATCGTGTAGCCCATCATAACCATTGCAACAAGGGCAACTAACGGAATAAGAAGATAACCCTGGCGGACAAATAACGGTCCGAATTTCGGAAGCTCATCCTTCGGGATACCCTTTAAGCCAAGTCTCTTTGCCTCAAGATGTACGGTAATGAAGATACCTGTAAAGTAGAGGAGTGCCGGGAAAATCGCTCTCATCGCGATCTCGCCGTACTGAACGCCTACCATCTCAGCCATTAAGAATGCAGCGGCACCCATGATCGGCGGCATGATCTGTCCGCCTGTGGAGGAAGCTGCCTCAACGGCACCTGCGAATTCGCCCTGATAACCGGTCTTCTTCATTAACGGGATCGTTACGGAACCGGTCGTTACTGTATTACCAACGGAGCTTCCGGATACCATACCGCAGAGAGCAGAGGAGATAACCGCTACCTTTGCCGGTCCGCCTGTGGAAGCGCCTGCCAGAGAGTTTGCCAGCTGGATAAAGAATTCAGAAATACCGGTCGCCTCAAGGAAAGCGCCGAACAGGATAAACAGTGCGATATACGTGGAGCAAACACCGATCGGAGTACCGATAACACCACTTGTCGTATAGAACAGGTTGTAAATGATGGACTTTAAGACTACCGCGAAGGCTCTGCCCTGTCCAAGTCCGTTATAAAACGCATAACCCACAAAGAATGTCGCCACACAGAGGATCGGAATACCTACAACGCGGCGGCATGTTTCTGCTAAGATCAGGATACCGATCACGCCAACGATAACCTCTGTCTGGCTGATTCGTGTCGCGTGTCCGATAATTGTTTTAAAGTTAAATACGAAATAGAAGTAAGCACCGGCTCCGAGTACCATAAGGATAATATCGTAAATCGGAACGGAATTCTTTTTTGAGCTTCCCTTTTTCATCGGATATACCAGGAATGAAAGGATAATTACGAAACCTACAAACAGGGAACGTCTTACACGCTCATCCCAGTTTGCAAACAGGTTCATATAGAGCATTAAAACTGAAAACGCTGCCAGAAGGAAACGAATGACCTGCTTCGGGGTGCCTTCCCAGATTCGGGTATTCGATTCACGATCGTACTTTTTCATGATGGCTTCGACATCTTCGGCGGTGCCGGTCTCCACATCTGCCACCGGAGATGTGTTGACTTTCATGTTGTCTTTCTCTGCCATACCAATCCCTCCTTTATATTTCGTTTCCGGCGCTGCCCCTGTATACCCCCTATACAAACAGGCGCCGGATATGTCCGAAACTCTTTTAACGCTTAGAATCCTTTATGTTCACAGGAGAACTCTACTTTGCTGTTGCGTCCGCAGAGATCCCTCAAACTGATTTCTTTTCCGTGAAGTGTGAGTGTGTGGTCGGAGACCGTACCCACGATATATGAGAGATACGGCATTTCCTTATTAAAACCGGAAACGACCATCTCCCCGTTTTCATCATACGTAAGCGTCTGCCCAGCCTCGATCTCTGTCTGCACGCCCGCGCCGAAATTATTGTAGATCGTGCGGATCACGTAGATCTTGTGGTCGCGGATCTCGTAAACGTCCGTCAACGGATACTTATTTACTGAGTGGATGAACGTTACAGAAAACTCATCCCCCTCTTTTACCCGGAAGCGGGCATATTCTGCATTTGTGTCTCCGTTCCTCAGGACCAGATAGTCTCCGCTTCGTAAAGTATAGGCAAGAGTGGCAGCAATAATTGCCGTGATTATTGCTGCCACTGTAAAGAATCTTACTTTCCTGTTTTTCAAGGTAATTACTTGATTGCTCCTACTTCCTTGAAGTACTTCTCAGCACCCGGATGGAACGGAACAGAAATACCGGAAACCGCATATTCGAGATCAAGCTCTTCGCCCTTTGCATGTGTGGAAGCGATCTCATCTTTGTTATCGAAAATAGCCTTTGTGAGGTTATAAACTGTTTCTTCGGAAAGCTTCGGGGATGCGATCAGAGTAGCTTTGATAGCAACTGTCTGAACATCATCGTCAACGCCCTTATAGGAGCCGCCCGGGATTGCGTATGTTGTGTAGAACGGATGTGCATCCGCAAGCTTCTTCGCATGCTCGTCATCAATCTCAAGAAGGTTGATCGCATTTGTTGTAGCGAGCTCTACGATCGCTGTTGTCGGTGCGCCTGCTGTACAGAAGAAAGCATCGATCTTGCCGTCTTTTAATGCATCTGCGGAATCACCGAATCCGAGGTTGTTGACCTGGATATCATCGAAGGAGATGTCATAAGCCTCGAGGATCTGACGTGCGTTGAACTCAACACCGGAGCCTGCGTCACCAACGGATACTCTCTTGCCCTTTAAGTCAGCGACAGATTTGATATCGCCGGAGGATACGATCTGGCAAACCTCAGCGTAGAGGGCTGCAACTGTTGTGAAATCTTTTGCTGCGCCTTCTTCTGCGAAGAGGTCAGTTCCGTTGTAAGCATAGTCCATAACGTCGTTCTGTACGATCGCGAGGTCTGCTTCACCGTCGTTTACAAGGTAGATATTTGCTTTGGAAGCACCGGTAGACTGAACATTAATGTTCACTCCGAGGTCTTTGCTGTTTAATACATTCGCGATTACGCCACCGAATGCGTAATATGTACCGGTGGTTCCGCCAGTGCCCATTGTTAACTTCTGGGCATCACCACTCGGGGCTGCTGCTGCGGCTGCTGTTGTTTCAGCTGCTGCTGCGGTAGTGTCGGCTGCGGCTGTGGTCTCTGCCGGTTTGCTGCCGCCGGAACAAGCGGTCAGTACCATTGCACAGGATAATGCGAGTGCCATTGCTGCGGAAAATCTCTTTCTCATATCTTTCTACCTCCTTTTTCCGTTCCTTTGCACAACGTTTCAGCAAAGGAAGCTTACGAACATATTATACATCTCTGCTGTTACTTTTGCAACAAATATTAGTAATTTTTGTAAACGTCTGAAATCTTTTAGTTATTCTTTGTTTTCTCATAATTGCAGCTGTTTACTTCCATAATTTAAAGTTTTGATGTGCAATTGCTTGAAATTCAAAAATTATATCAGCAATTTTGTGTCCCTTTTATCAGTATATGCGTCATCTTTTCGCTGAATTCCCGGATTCTGTCCTCAATTCCCGGAAGTTTCATGGCAGCACCGGCGTTGTTGGCCGTCTCCATCATGCAAAAATTCCCCGGGAGGTAAAAGGTCTTGTTCATGTTCAGGGCCGTGACGAGCTGTCCGGCGAGGAGGTCACTGCCGGAATAGCCTGACACGATGATCGAAAACAGGGCTTTATCGTAAAATCGCGTTGTCCGGAACAGGGCTGTCAGGCGGTTGATGAACGCTGTCATGTTGGCGGACAGGGCATCGTTGTAGTTTGGACAGAGGAGCAGGATCGCGTCAGCCCATTTAACAGCCGGATAGATGTTCTCCACCATGGCGCCGCCGTAGAAGCATTTTCCCTGCTCGCCGAAGTGCAGGCACATCTGGTACGGACATCCGGAACAGTCCACGAGAGTACCGTTTCTCAGGTTGATCTCCTGAATCCTGATCCGGTCGTCCAGGCGCTCCTTTACTTTCTGCCAGATCGCCAGGGTATTGGAGGTCCGGTGGTTTGAGGCGTGGAGGACCAGAAGGTGCGATTCTTCTTTCGGCTGCCATGTTTCTTCCAGAATTTGATGTACCAGGATCTCAGCGCTCTTTTTGTAGGCACCGAACCGGTCCGTGTTCATATTGGCGGCCTGGATCAGGTAGTTGTCGAGAGAGGCGGTTCCTTCCACCAGCGGTCGGCCGACAAAGGCGCAGCCGGCACGGTTTGCCGCCACCGCCAGCTCTCTCGCTGTGGCTTTCGTGTAAAACTCGCTCTCAGCATCAATGATCATCCCAGCAGTCGCCCCCGCGAGGACCTGATCACCGCCCCGCAGCCAGGCGAGAAGCTCGTAGTAGCCGCGGTTGATGCCGTTTGTTCCAAGCGGAACTGCAAACAGGAGTCTGCGTCCACGATATCTGCAGGGATCCTGCTCCAGAAGCTCCATATCTTCCACGATCTCGGCGTCGATCCCGTCAAACGCTGCCCTCAAAACCTCGTCCATACGCGACCGTTCTTTCTCCGGACCGCGTTTTTGCGGGTATAATACGAATAATCTGTCACTCTCCATGATGTATCACTCTCCCTGATAAAAATCCCGGCAGATATCCCCGACACACGGGAAACCTGCCGGGACAAGTCAAATCAGCATTTTATTATATTTTTGCCTTCGCAGCAAACACAGCATTTACACGATCTTCGCAAGATTTTCCGTCGCAAACACGATCCGCTCATACAGAGCATCCGGCAACGCCAGTGCCTCTGTCTCAAGCCCGTATTCCGTGTAGCGGTTCTTCACGCCCATATAGACACCGCCAAGGAACACAGATCCGCAATGCCACTGTTTTCTGAGCGTCATCAGGATCGAGATCGCGCCGGAGGAAAACGCCGGGGCCACGAACGGTTTGTAGCCGATGGCGCGCATGTGGAGGTTCGCGGTGACCGTGAGATTTGTCAGTTCTTTTGAGAGCTCATCGTTGTAGTTTTCGATGGAATCCGCGATAACGAGATCCTGTCCGTGCGGTCCGAAGGAACGGCCTTCCGTCAAAAACTGCTTAAACCTCGGATCACGTTTTGCATAATATGCAGCTCTCGCATTCATAACACCGAGGCCGAATCCCTGTACCTGTTCCGGGAGAAGTCCCATCCAGTCGTACTCTCCTGCCTCATTTTTGTTGCTCTCAAGGAACGCGGTCTTCGCAAGCGGGTCCACCGGATCGGAAACGGCACAGAATAAGCCTTTAAAGTTCCTCTCTCTCGCCATTTTTGCGTAATGTCCGATGATCTTCGAGTTATTCTCGAACTGGTACATGCGGACGTCCTTGACACCGGAACCGACCGGCGGGATCCCCTTGGAAGCCACGAAAACGAACACATCGCAGTCAAAGAGGTGATCCTGGTCCACCACATCGACCTCCGGCATCGCATCGTAATCCCACGGATAGGCGATCTGATTCTCCTCGAACTCCCAACGGGCGGTCACCTTGTCAGAGATATCACAAATTCCGATGGAGGAGATCACATCTCCGCCGAGAAGGTGCAGACCTGTTAAGAGCATACTGCCCACATCGCCGATTGCCAGAACATGGACACGCTTTTTGCCCTCTTTCGGCCTGTATTCCAGAATCTCTTTAAATTTGGGATGGGACGCATTCACCGCCCGAAGCGTTCCGGCATCGAGCTGCGCGAGGAGCTCCGCCGGGAGTTCCCTGATCTGTCCGTCGTATGCGGACGCATTCAATCTGTTTGTGTTTAACCAGCTGACATCCTCACACTCTGCAAAGAGCTCTGCCGGATGGTTTACGAGAAATGATGCGCGGCGGCTGCCCGGTTCTCCGGTAAAGAGCCAGGTGAGCGTTGTCCCTGCTGCCGGTTTCTCCGTTTTTTCATATGGCAGATCGCCGTGCGCGGACGCACAAAACATGTCTCCGATTTTATAATAAGTTACCATAATTTCATTCCCCCTGATTTCCATATTTTACTGCCATGCGCCAAAGCCATTCATATCTGCCGACCTTACGGCTTTGATACACAGCCCATGATTATCGCAGATCTTCCTTTTAGGTCTTCAGCCTCTCGAAATTCCAGACGGCATTCAGGATTTTATCCCTTGATCATAAACTCTTTCATTCTCCACAGCGTCTCCAGATCATTCTCCAGATAAACAGACGCCGCCAGATTCTCATCGTACTCCATGCAGCTTCCCTTATCCGGGCAGAGCGGCAGGATGACCGCCTCGGAAAGCCGGGAAAGGGTGAGGTTTTTCGCGTACATTTTCCGGTATTCTGCCTCCAGAACCTGAAACAGATTCTTTGAATTCTCGATGCAGCATGCGGAGAACTCCACAAGCGCCTCTCTGCTGCAGCCGGAAAGCCTCGGTGTCGCGTAGGGCAGGATCATGTTGATAGACGGCTGAAGTCCCGCCACCTTCATCTCCTCACGGCGCACGGTATCGCCGCCGATAAACGGATACAGTGTGGATTCCACGAACCACTGGCGCAGATTCGGCATCGAATAAATGCTCTCAACCGGGACCTTCAGGCACTGCATCAGGTCACGGCCATAGCCGGACAGTACGCCCACAACGACCTTCCTGATCGGGATCCCGTCCTCCCTGAGCTGCGGCACAAGCACCTGGAGACGGTCTGCCTTGTGGACAAGGTCATCCACCAGGATTACCGGTCGGTCGAAGGACTTGATCGTCTTGATCTGGCTTTTTAGCGGCGAGTAGTACGGGAACGGCTCGATCGTAAAGCTGTTAAGATCCGGCTCGTAGACCTTATCGGTGTGCAGCGTCTTTGTCACCGTATTCGGAACCACTTTTCCTCTCAGGATCTTACCGAAGGGGACGCACATATTCTTTCCGAGCCTTCTCGGAACCAGCGGTTCCCTCGGCACATCGTTAAGCGCCGTGATCCGGTCTACGAGACGGTGATGCATGACACCGGATGATAAGGAAATCACGAGGTTTCCCGGATACAGCTTCGTCATGGCCATCTGAAGCTTTCTGTGGTTCTTTTCGATGGCATCCAGAACTGCCGGATTGCTGGCAAACGGTTCCTTGATCGTGGTCTCCAGATTGTGCAGGAACATCAATGGCTCATGCATATCGACCATATAGACCGTCCGCTTATCGCTCTCATCCGCCAGCTGCGGGCGGATAAAGCCCTGTCGCTCCAGCGCGTACACAACCTCCTTTGTCGTCGTTCCGCGCTCCGCCACGAACAGTGCAAAGCTGTAATTCTTTTCCAGTTCCTTCGCGAGGACCTCCACAAGAAGCTGCTGCGGAGCATCCCGGATCACCTCGCTGTCTCCTGCGTTCTCCTCCCTCGCGTAGATTCCTGTAATGAGAAGGATCTCCCGGCTGCTCTTTCCCCGCACCAGATTCGCTAACTCCATGTCCTTTAAGACACCAAAGAGCTCGTCATTTCCGATCTCCCGGTAACTCACAAAGCCCGCCGGGCGCTCGCCTTCCACGGTATTTCTTAAAAGCAGCAGACGGTCATTTTCCACCTGGATCCTTGTCAGGATCGACTGGGCATCCGGATGTCCGTAGAGGACCGTATTTCCAAGCTCGTCAAGAATTCCTCTGTCTCTTCCCGACGCATTTTCGAACGCGATGGCTTTCGCCCTCAGGATCGGCTTAAATTCCGGTTCCCGCAGGTACATGCCCTTGTGGTAAATATATTCCTGAACGACCGGATCGATGAGGCTGGAAATATCGCGGTGGTTATCAATATTTTCACGGATCTTCGTGGAGCTGATGTCCTCCAGTTCCTGCGGAAGCTCCAGCTGCACGACTCTCCCCCGGATCTGCTCATATACCTCCGTCGGATGTTCTTCACCCGGGCGGCGGAATACGATATGGTTGAAGGTATGGATGGAATTCTCTTCCGGTTCCTTTTTATAGGAGCTTGCGTTGTGGATCACGTCGGATCCCACAACGATATAGAGTTCTTCCGTCGGGAACATCTCCTTCAGCCTCCGCAGATCCGCCGGATTCGCGATATTTACCGGCGTGTTGTCCGGGAATAAATGGACATAAAACTCGTCCGCGATGGACATGTTTACGATCTGGCGGCGCACCAGATGCGGCTGGGTCTTCTTCGACCAGGAAAACTCATCAATGGCAAGAAATACGGTAAATCCGAGTTCCTGGATCTTCTTTGCGATCTCCTTGTGGGATAAGGTAAACGGGTCAAAGGTTCCCGGGAAAAATGCGATCTTCTCCCGCGTACTGGTCTCCACCAGACCGCCGAACAACTGGTAGTGGGCGATAAAACGGTCGATATGGGACAGGGTCGCAGCACGGTAGTAGAGACTCAGCTCGCCGCCCTTATTCTCATTTAACAGGAACAGGAGTTTCTTTGCGCAAAGGGAGAACATCCTGCTCTTGTCCCGCTCCGCAAGGATCGGGGAGCCGAAAATATGCTGTCCGATGACAAGCAGTGCCTCCTGACGGACCTGCTCCCGGTAGTTTGCAAGACAGCTTAAAATCAGACCGAGAAGCTTCATGCGGCGTTCTTCCGATACTTCCTCGGACTCATGGAAACGGACGGTATACCGCGAATAGCACTCCAAAAGGACTCCTAACGTATCGAGGGCAACGGACACGATCCGTTCATTTCCGTTCGCCAGCAGGATATGCAGACGTTCAATGATGTCATCAAGCTGTTCCGGCGGCAGCCATAAGGCAAACTCGCCGAGGTATTCCGGGATGTATTTGGAAAACTCGTACTCTCCCACTTCCAGTCCCTTTAAGAGTTCCACCGCGATCTCATTTCTCTGGTCTGTTGTCAGTAAATGGGCAAGACGCAGGAGTGCGCGTCCCGCGTCATGGCGGACACCGACCTGCTCGCTGACCTTGATAAGGTTTGAAAAATGGGCACATATATGGAGAAGGTGATCCCGCTTTCCGTGATCTACCTGATCTGCCAGAAGCTTGATGTTTACGGATTTCAAGATCCACGGAGTAGCAGATTTTAAATTTTCAAGGAAGATATCGCTGACCACATCATGTCCGTATAAGACTTCCCGCTGGGCGGTGGTGTCCAGACGCAGATTCGTATAGATCCGGTACTTTAAGAATAACAACGTGATCGTCCTTGGATTGATCCGGTGTGCCGCGTCGCAGGCGATCTCGTAGCAGGTGCTTTCCGGCGGTACTGCCTGAGTCAGGATCTTTAAGACACGGACAGCTGCAATCTGTACCTTCTCATCCGGGTCATCCATATGGCTGATGGCAAAGCGGATCAGACGTTCCAGACGACTCCCCTTGCTGCAAAGATCCAGAGGCAGGGAGAATATACAGTCTAATAGGTAGAATACCGGGTCACCCACAAGGCGGTGGTATCCGTCAAACCACTTCATGAAGACTTCGAACAGCTCTTCCCGGACTTTCTCCGAACTCCGGTCCATTGCAGATACCATGACAAATTTCAGAGAATTCTGAATTCGGTTCTTCTGCTGCAGGGTCAGGCGGTAATCCGGGCATACGAGCTGTCCAAGATACTCCTCCCAGAGCGTCAGTGCCGTCTTGTCGTCCGGATCCGGCATATTTTTCGGCAGTTCTTTCCGGTATCCGGCGTTGAAATCTGCAAACATTTTTCCGATGAGCGCCGCCGCCTGTCTCCGGATGTCGCCCTCGCGGTTTAAGAGGAGCTCATACAGGAAACTGATGGTCTGCTCTTTCTGGCGGTGGTTCAGGTGGATCGAATATTCGTTGAACATATTTAAGTACGCGCGGACATTCTTCCAGTCTTTTTCGCTTCTCGCCGCCTCCAGGATATTTCCGAACTGGCGCTCGGTTCCGAGACGGTGCATCACGTCGATGTTATGCTCGATTCCCCAGAATACGAAGGAGCGGACCACCTGTTTTCCGGTCTGTACGACAATGTCCACCGGCTGTTCCGCCGGATCCGGATTTCCTGTCAGATCCACATCCACGCCTTTGGAACGCATGTAACGCTCGAATTCGTAGAGACGGGAGTAGACGACGCGGTAACGGTTCCGTTTTGCCTCATCCACATTGTCAAGCTTTGACAGGATCACATCAAAGGAATCTTTTAACGTGTAGATCTTCGTGATCTCGCGGCCGTCCTCGCCGCGCATCTGTTTTACGCGGAAATCGGCGTAGATCAGGACCAGGGACTCCACAGAGATATTGTCGAGCTCCAGATCCCAGGTGGAATGGTTCGCGGCGATGTGGCCGATTCCTTCCATATTGTAGGCGGTAAACCACTGGTTCGTATAAAAATAGTGAAGGTACGGAACCCGCTCATCCGGCTTACAGCCAAATTTCCCGAGGTCATGTCCCGCTGCCGCACCGGACGCCAACGCAAGATCAATTGGAACCCCCGCCGCATAAAGCCCCTGGGCTGCCACCATCGCAACATAGTGGACACCGGCGATATGTCCCAGCGTCTCGAACGGAGTCGCCTCACGGTTTAACCGCATCATCTCGTATATGTACTGATCACGGAACTCACGGATAAAGTGGGCATACTCACCGGCACGCTCAAAACCGGCATATTCTTCTTCTGTCAGAAAGCGGAAATCATCATATGGATCGAACGGCAGAACCTTCCGTTCTTCATCAAAGAAGTACTGGAGAACATTCAGGAAATAGAGCGCAGACGGCGCATAAGGAGCTGCGGACACAGCGAAATCCGTATCCGGGTACAGAATGTGGGTCGAATATTTATAAGCGAAGGAAAGCCATCCCTCCCCCGGTTCGTTGCTGAGTTTTTCCATATCTTTGCGGCAGAATTCCAGAATCTCCGCGCAGGAAAAACGTCTTGTCACCGGGAATGCCTTCTCGAAGATCACTTCCCAGCGGTCTTTATCAAAGAGCTGCTGCATGCTGCGGCGGCTGAGACCGATCTTTTTTAAAAATTCTTTGTCTGACAGACGGTTTCCAAGCTCTGTCACAAGATGGCGGATGTGTCTGTTATACATGGATATACCTCCATTTCGAGGATGTTAAGGACGGGCTGCGCGGAAATTTCTGTCCTGCCGCTGTATCGGTTTCCGGATCAATCCGGGAACATCGGACAGGCTGAGGAGAGTTTTCCAGCTGTCCACAATTATAAGACCAGTATAAACATTTCACGAAGCGTTTTCAAGGAATTTTCTTTTCGGATCGTGCATCGATGGTTTTTCTTTTCAGATCGTACTTGGATCGTTTCTTTTCACATCATACTCAAACCGCGGCTGGTAAAAGAATCTGTCACTTTGCACTTGACAATTGATGTATCTGATGGTATTATTTCAGTAACAATTATCATTATTATTGTTTATTTGATCTCTACACTCCGGAAAGGAGGTGCACCATGAAAGCATTAAAATTCAGCCGCCAGCGTGAATCTATCCGGGAATGTCTGAAAAACCGCAAGGATCATCCTACCGCGGATGCCGTCTATGTGACGATCAGCAAAGAATACCCGAAGATCAGTCTGGGAACTGTATACCGCAACTTAAATCTTCTGGCAGATATGGGCGAGATCCAGCGTTTTTCCAGCGGAGACGGATCGGAACATTTCGATTATAATACCGATCCCCATTACCACTTTGTGTGCAAGGCCTGCGGGGCGATCATCGATATGCCTCTGGATCTGGTCTGTGACACTTCAGACCTTCTCACCGCTCCGTTCCCGGGACGGGTTGATTCCCACACGGTTTTCTTTTACGGTGAATGCGAGGACTGCCTGAAAAAGAAAAGCGAAAAAGTTTAAAATTCTATTGACATTCGTTGTCAATTAGAATATAATAACGATAACAGTTACTATTATTTATTTGGATCCACTGACTTGCTTTTGATCCGTCAGTGATCCTCTTTCAAAAGAACTGTGATCTATGTTACAACCGTCAATTGATCAGGGATCTCTATATTTCAAGATCCCTGACCCCTGATAAAATTTTAAAAAGGAGAAAAATACTATGAAGAAATTTGTATGTTCTGTATGTGGTTATGTATACGAGGGCGAGGCTGCTCCGGAGAAATGTCCGCAGTGCGGCGCACCGGCTTCCAAATTCGTTGAGCAGAGCGGCGAGATGAACTGGGCTGCTGAGCACGTAGTTGGTGTTGCACAGGGCGTTAGCGATGATATCCTTGCTGATTTAAGAGCTAATTTCCAGGGTGAATGTTCTGAGGTTGGTATGTACCTCGCTATGGCAAGAGTTGCTCACAGAGAAGGTTATCCGGAGATCGGTCTTTACTGGGAGAAAGCAGCTTACGAAGAGGCTGAGCACGCTGCTAAATTTGCAGAGCTCCTCGGTGAAGTTGTTACAGACAGCACAAAGAAGAACCTCGAGATGAGAGTTGAGGCTGAGAACGGCGCTACTGCCGGTAAGACAGACCTCGCTAAGAGAGCAAAAGCCGCTGGTCTTGATGCGATCCATGACACCGTTCACGAGATGGCAAGAGACGAGGCTAGACATGGTAAGGCATTTGCTGGTCTCTTAAAGAGATATTTCGGCTAATTTCTGAAGAAAAAACTGGAGCGGCTTGTTTTTTCAGGCCGCTCCAGTTATAATGAAGTCAGAAAGGTACTCGGATATACGTCCGATGCCCTCAGTGAATTAAGTAAAAAGAACTAGCATTTCACTTTGCCGGTGCGGATGCTAGTTCTTTTTGTCTCTATGGTTATCAATGCAATGTAAAAAGCAAGGCAGAGCTAAAATAAGTTCTTCCTTGCTTTTTACGTTCACTCTTTATTTCTCTACTAATTCCTTAACTTCCTCTAACGACATCCCCTGCTCTCTCGCGATCTTTGCAATATCTTCGTACTCTAATTTTCCGCGGCACACACCGTATCCTTCGGAGACCTTCTCCCGGATCACACCATATGGGGTCTCGTGTTCTTTCACGGTTCTTGTCAGGGTGTAGCGTTTGCTGATACTCTCACGGATGCCAAGCGTTGTTGTGTGCTTGAAGAGCAGGGAAACCATCTTTTCTTTGTCATTACAGCGGCACATGCAGGTTAAAAGGATTCCCGGGCGGCTCTTCTTCATGCCGATCGGAATCGTGTAGACCTCAAGGGCGCCTGCGGCGAAGAGGATCTCCTGAACGAAGCCGAGAGCTTCCGGTGTCATATCGTCGAGGTTGCAGGAGAGCTCTGTCACTTCACTTCCTGTCTCCTCTGTCTCGCCTAAGAGGACGCGTACGCAGTTTGCGCGTTCAAAGTCTTTCTTTCCCATACCGTAGCCAATGGCAGCGGTCCGCATAACCGGCATTTCCTTAAATTCTGTCACAAAGTGCTTTAACAATGCCGCTCCGGTCGGGGTACAGAGCTCACCTCTGATATCTCCGCTGTAAATTGGGAGTCCCTGTAAAATAAAGGCTGTCGCAGGTGCCGGTACCGGCAGGATGCCGTGGGCGCAGTGGACATTTCCGCTTCCGACATGGATCGGAGATGCGATAACCTTCTTCGGAGCGATTATGTGCATTAAGAGGCAGACTCCGGCGATGTCCGCGATCGCGTCTGCAGTGCCAACCTCGTGAAAGTGGATCTCCTCGACGGTCTTTCCATGGACATGGGATTCCGCCTCAGCGATCAGCTGATAAACTGCTATAACATCTGCTTTAACCTCTTCCGGGAGATCTAAGTGCCCGATGATGTGAGTGATGCCGGACATGCTGGCGTGATGGTGGTGGGTATGACCATGATCGTGGGTATGGTCATGGTCGCAATCATGATCGTGGTCATGGGTGTGGGTGTGCTCGTGAATGGTCTGCTCTGCTGCTAATTCTGCCAGTTCATGGGAATAGTGATGTTCTTCATGGCTATGGTCATGATGGTCACCTTCATGGCCGTGGTGATGATGGTGATCTTCATCATGATCGTGATGGTGGTCATGTCCTTGCAGATCAACATCCACGCTCTCCTCTTCTTCCCCATGAATCGTCACTTTCATATGCGTCCCGGTGATCCCACACTTTACTGACGGTTCTGCCTCAACAGAAAGCCCCGGCAGGCCCATTTCGTTCATCATCTTCAAAAATCTCTCTTTATCCGGGCAGATTTCGTAGAGAGATGCCATCAGCATATCTCCGGCAGCGCCCATTCCACAGTCAAAATATAATGTCTTCATATCATTTCCACCTCATTTAAAAATTACGCAAATTATTTTCTTGCATTTCACCCGCTGCTGGCATCTTCCTCCAGATGCACAACAGATCGGACTGATTTTCGAGTTTTCATCCACGCATATGGTTCATCATGCTCGCCAGATACCCGGCTCCAAATCCATTGTCGATATTCACAACGCTGACACCGCTGGCGCAGGAATTCAACATGGAGAGCAGTGCTGACACGCCGCCGAAGGACGCTCCGTATCCGATGCTTGTCGGCACCGCGATCACCGGGCAATCGGCGAGACCACCGATGACGCTGGCAAGGGCGCCTTCCATACCCGCGATTGCGATGATCACGCGGGCGTTCATGATGGAGTCCATGTGGGAGATCAGGCGGTGAAGTCCCGCGACACCCACGTCATAAAGACGTTCCACCTGATTCCCCAGAGCCTCCGCCGTGAGTGCCGCCTCCTCCGCAACCGGAATATCACTGGTTCCGCCCGTCGCCACCACGATCGTTCCAACGCCGTCTTTTTCCGGAAAGCTTCCACAGATCGCGACCTTCGCTTCCTTAAAATATTGATATCCGCTGCCGGTCGGATACAGTTCTGCCAACAGCTGCTCCGTCTCCCGGCTCTTTTCCTCGTCAACACGGGTGATCAGGATCGTCTCCTGCCCCCGCTTTTTCATTGCCTCCACGATTCCGGCGATCTGTCCCGGAGTTTTTCCCGCGCCGTAGATCACTTCCGCCGCGCCCTGACGCAGCTTCCGATGGGTATCCAGCTTCGCGAATCCCAGATCATCGTATCCTGCTGCCGTAAATGGCTCTTTCTTCAGCTCCAGCACGGCGTTATCCACAGACAACTCACCCGCCGCTACTTTTTTCAACATTTCCCGTATATTTTCCATGTATAAATTTCCTCACGCTTTTTGTATGACAGGGACTTCCTCAGAATTTTCTGTTACACAAAAAAGCCATGAAAAGGGCAGCCCGTCGTTCTAACCGGCTTTCTGCTCCCTTCATGGCAACTGTTCTCCTCTTAATTTTTATGATGCATGTCTTCCACGACGCGTGAGCACACCGACCCGGCATCTACTCACCAACCGTATTCCGGAGTGTACCGATTCCTTCGATTATGCACTCTACAACGTCCCCGGTCTCAAGGAATTTCGGCGGAACGAATCCCATACCGACTCCTGCCGGCGTTCCTGTTGCGATGATCGTTCCTGCTTTTAAGGTCATGCCCTGTGTGAGTTCACAGATCACTTCCTCGATTCCATGGATAAAGAGCCCTGTATTGGAATTCTGGCGGAGTTCTCCGTTTACCTTAGACTGGATCTTTAACACCGGCGGAAACGCAGTAGAATCCGCAGTCATGATACACGGTCCGAGCGGTGTAAATCCGTCCAGACTCTTTCCGAAATACCACTGCTTATGCTCTGTCTGAACCTCTCTGGCGCTGACATCATTCATGATCGTATAGCCGAAAATATAGTCCTTCACTTCGCCCGGCTTTACGTCCTTTGCGTCTTTCTTAATAATAACGGCAAGCTCTGCCTCATAATCCAGCTGATTTGTCAGGTTTTTATGTGCCGGAATGATTCCGTCCGGATCATTTGTGCGATTTACGCGCTTGGAGAAATAAATTGCTTTCTCCGGCTTTGAGAATTCCTCTTTCTTGAATCTCGCGGACTCTTTCGCATGATCCATGTAGTTGATTCCCAGACAGATAATATCCTGATCCGGCTCCGCGATCGGAGATACGACCCGGATCTCATCCACCGGGGCCGCTCCCATAACATCACCCGGGGCTTTCTTTGAAATATAATCCAGCATTTCCATCTCAGACGGTCCCGCTTCGCGGATCAGGTCCTTCATGGACCGATATTCCATTCCCGCAGCAGAAACCGGATAAACCCAGGTTTCATCCTCATTCAATACACCTAAAAAAGATCTTTTGTCTACTTCATATGCCAGTAATTTCATAGCCACTCCTTATGGGATATGTTTCAGTTCAAAAATCCCGTTACACGTTATTATAGTACAAATCAGAAAGTGAGACAAGAGTGAATTACCCACCACTTAATTTTCCTAAAATGAAAATTTAAATTCCACTTCTCCAAAGGGCGGTGGAGTTTACTCTT
>ERZ1026901.625-NODE-625-length-26704-cov-8.387482_pt1 | contig 26704 bp, 19 predicted proteins | sample MGYA00380179_ERZ1026901 | MGnify/ENA primary metagenome ERZ1026901 (study PRJEB33269, sample SAMEA4719815) | human gut metagenome | biome: human-associated habitat; feature: organic feature; material: feces | place: Cameroon | collected 2013-10 ... | reverse complement strand
TAACCTCTGCCTTGCTGACAGCGAACTCAAAGCCCTCACGGCGCATGTTCTCGATAAGAACAGACAGGTGAAGTTCACCACGGCCGGAAACCTTGAAGCAGTCTGCGGACTCTGTCTCTTCCACACGAAGGCTGACATCCGTGTTTAACTCGCGGAACAGACGGTCGCGGAGATGACGGGAAGTAATAAACTTACCTTCCTGACCTGCAAGCGGGCTGTCATTTACCATGAAGTTCATGGAAATCGTCGGCTCGGAGATCTTCTGGAACGGAATCGCCTCCGGCTTCTCCGGAGAACACAGGGTATCACCGATATGGATATCCGGGATACCGGAGATCGCTACGATCTCACCGATGGTCGCGTTCTGTACTTCGACTCTCTTTAAGCCGTCAAATACATAGAGCTTACCGATCTTAACCTTCTTCATCTTGTCCGGATCATGATGGTTTACGATCACGCAGTCCTGATTTAACTTTAAGGAACCGCTGTCGATCTTACCGATACCGATACGGCCTACGAACTCGTTGTAGTCGATGGTGCTGATAAGGACCTGAGTCTCAGCCTCCGGGTCACCTTCCGGCTCCGGGATATAGTTGATGATGGTCTCGAATAACGGGCTCATATCCACTTCCGGATCATCTAATTCTTTCTTTGCGAAGCCTGCGCGGGCAGACGCGTAAACGAACGGACAGTCAAGCTGCTCATCGGATGCGTCGAGATCCATGAATAACTCAAGTGTCTCATCGATCACTGCCTCTGGTCTTGCCTCCGGACGGTCAATCTTGTTGATGCAGACGATAACTCTTAAGTCAAGATCAAGTGCCTTCTGGAGAACGAACTTCGTCTGCGGCATCGGTCCCTCGAATGCGTCAACGACAAGGATAACACCGTCTACCATCTTAAGGACACGCTCAACCTCTCCACCGAAGTCCGCATGACCTGGGGTGTCGATGATGTTGATCTTCACACCTTTGTAGAATACAGCTGTGTTCTTGGAAAGAATGGTAATTCCTCTTTCTCTCTCGATGTCATTGGAGTCCATGACACGCTCTTCTACTTCCTGATTTGCACGGAATACGCCGCTCTGCTTTAATAACTGGTCAACCAGTGTTGTTTTACCGTGGTCAACGTGGGCGATGATCGCAATGTTTCTGATATCTTCGCGTTTGATCTTCATAATCAATCCTCTTTCTTCATCTATAACTGTCCTCTCACCGATCATTTCCCGACCCGTTTTGCACAGTCATCTTACATTGTATACACTACTATTTCAAATTTTTGCATTACCGACTCAAAATTATAGCATTCATGAAATCAAAATGCAATATAAAATCAACCGAATTTCAGAGTGAAATCAGCTTTTTCGTGTCTTTTTGCCGTTCAGGCGATCGTTTGCCCTTTCTTTCTGCCTCAAAGCCATAAAAAGCTGCCTGCCCGTTATCCTAAAACAGGATCACTTCCTTATTAAGTGTGCCATACCACACCTCGTCACCTTTCCCGATCCTCGCTCCGCCGCTGGTACTCTCGGTGATCTTCTTTTCCAGATCATCATATTCCGCAACCGGGACGAGAACGGAAAACTCTACTTTATCTGTATAAGTACTGTCCAGCACTGTCATATTTTCCTGTCCTAAGATATACTGGATCTTTCCCACTCCCGTGTAGTCTGTCACGATCTTCATCTCAAAGGCTCTCTTCTTCTCCACGATCTCTGAGGCTGCAAGTCCCTCCTTCACCGCGCCGGAATAGGCCCGGACGAGACCGCCGGTTCCAAGCAGGGTCCCACCGAAATATCTCGTGACCACCACGCAGACGTTATGGACATCCTCTCCCAGAAGGACATCAAGCATCGGCCGTCCCGCTGTCTGGGCCGGTTCTCCATCATCACTGCATCTTGTCAGCTCATGGTTCATTCCGATGCTAAACGCCTGACAGTTATGGCGGGCATCCCAGTATTTTTTCTTGATCTCAGCGATAAAAGCGGCCGCCTCCTCCTCGGATTCCACCGGTTTCAGATTTGCGATAAAACGTGATTTTTTCACTTCGAACTCCGCCGTACCACCTCTATATAAAATTCTCACACTGTCAAGAGCCATATCTTCTCTCCTTACAAAAATATTCCGCACCGCGGAAAGTTATTCTGTACCTTCATAATTTTGTCATGTTTTTGACGATTCCGACCATAAAATGTAATTTTCCCTTCATAATTCCCCACTTTACGGTCAAAAATATCATAATACAAACCAAACTTTTCCACAATAACTATTTATAAATGAAGGAAACTTTGCTATAATTATGGAATGACAAAGGAGGCATCCTGAATGAATTATGGAAAAAAAGAGGTGGAAAAGACACTCCGCAAGACAAATTCCAGATCACAGAAGATCACCTCACATCTGGTGCTTCTTCTCACAAAGATCATCCTGATCCTGGTTCTGTTTGCGGCGGTGCTTGGAATCAGCTTCGGCTACGGGATCTTCAAGGGCGTTATCGACGCGGCCCCGGAGATCGATGTGGCGAGCATCGAGCCAAGCGGTTATGCCACCATGGTCTATGACAGTAAAGGAAACCTCACGGAGACGCTCGTAAAATCAGGAGCAAACCGTCTTGAGGCATCCTACGAGGAACTTCCCCAGTGCCTGATCGACGCCTTCGTCGCGATCGAAGATTCCAGGTTCTGGTCCCACAAAGGTGTGGACGTCCGCTCCATGTTCCGCGCGGTCTTCGGAATTATCACCGGAGACTCCAGTGCCGGCGGCGGAAGTACCTTAACCCAGCAGCTGATCAAAAACAATATCTTTGAAGGCGGCAACGAGGACACCTTCGGAGAAAAGCTGGAACGAAAAATCCAGGAGCAGTATCTGGCGATCCAGTTAGAGAAGATCATGGACAAAAAGATCATCCTCAAAAACTACTTAAACACCATCAACCTCGGAAACAACACACTGGGCGTAAAGGCGGCGGCTCTCCGCTACTTTGATAAGGATGTTTCGGAGCTTACACTCTCCGAGGCGACCGTCATCGCCGGAATCACCCAGAATCCGTCGAGGTTCAACCCGCTCTCCGAAAACGGAAGAAAACGCAACGAAGAAAAACGCCGCGTTATCCTCCAGTACATGTACGAGCAGGGAAAGATCACAAAGGAAGAGCAGGAAGAGGCTCTCGCGGATGACGTTTACTCCCGGATCAAAAACGTGGATATCGTCACAAAAGAGACCCAGACTCCGTACTCCTACTTTACCGATGAGCTGATTGATCAGGTTCTGAAAGCCCTTCAGGATAAGAAAGGCTACACGGAGACTCAGGCCTACAACCTCCTCTTCTCCGGTGGTCTCGAGATCCACACCACTCAGGACCCGGATATCCAGTCCGTGGTGGATGAAGAGATCAGCAAACCGGAAAACTACGACGTTGTTTATTACTCCATCGACTACCGCCTGTCGATCCAGCATGCGGACCAGACAACGACAAACTATTCGGACGAGACACTGAAGACATATTTCCGGAAAGATCTTGGCGATTCAGGCTTCGACGGCCTGTTCTCTTCAAAGGAAAAGGCAGATGAGGCCATCGCAACGTACCGGACTGCAATGACAAAAGAGGGCGATACGGTCCTCGGCGAATCCGTACACTATGTTCTTCAGCCTCAGGCATCCTTCGTCCTCATCGATCAGTCCACCGGCTATGTAAAAGCCTTAAGCGGCGGCCGCGGACAAAAAGAAGTGAGCCGTTCCTTAAACCGTGCAACAAACACCCTGCGTCAGCCGGGCTCCACCTTTAAGGTCATCACTTCCTTCGCCCCGGCGATCGATACCTGCGGTGCCACATTGGGAAGTGTTTACTACGACGGCCCATACACCATGGGGACAAAAGCCTTCCGCAACTGGTACAGCAGCAAGGGCTACATGGGCTACAGTACGATCCGTGACGGTATCGTTTACTCCATGAACATCGTCGCTGTCCGCTGCATGATGGAAACCGTGACTCCGCAGCTCGGCGTCGAATACGCGAGAAACTTAGGAATCACTTCCCTGACAGATACCGACTACAACGCCTCCACCGCTCTCGGCGGTATCACCAAGGGCGTTTCAAATCTGGAACTGACCGACGCTTTCGCGACTATCGCAAACGGAGGTATCTACACAAAGCCGGTATTCTTCACACAGATTCTGGACCACAACGGAAAAGTACTTCTGGAAAATGAACCGGAGACAAAACGTGTCCTCAAGGACTCCACCGCATTCCTTCTCACGGACGCGATGTCCCAGTCCATGGAGAGCAGCCGCATGTATGCGTCCTCCGGAGTCAGCTTAAACTCCACGAGTGCCATTGCGAATATTCCGGGAATGTCCAATGCCGGTAAATCCGGTACAACAACAAGCAGCAACGACATCTGGTTTGTTGGATTTACTCCGTATTACACAGCAGGAATCTGGTCCGGCTGTGACGATAACCAGAAGATCTCCGCGATCGGAAGCAGTACCTCCTACCATAAGAAGATCTGGAAAGCGATCATGACAAAGGTTCATGAGGGGCTTCCGGACACCGGTTTCCCGGTTCCGTCCTCTGTCACAACTGCCCAGATCTGCCGGAAATCCGGAAAGCTTGCGATCCCCGGTGTCTGCGATAACGATCCGAGAGGAAGTGCCGTTTACACCGAGTATTTCGCAAAGGGAACCGTTCCTACAGAGGTCTGCGACCATCATGTTCAATTAACGGTATGCCGCGAATCCGGCGGTCTTCCGACTGAATTCTGTCCGGAAAGCGAACGTATCACAAGAACATTTATGGTGATCCCGGAGGGTGAATCCGGCGGAACCGACGATTCCAAATACCACGTTCCCGGACCATGTACTGTCCACAGTGCATCCTCTGTCGTTCTTCCGAGTGATGACGCAGACGGAACTGGAACAACCGGATCCACAAAATCCGAAGCTGCGCAGGAAACAGTTCCTGAGACCACGAAGGCCGCACCAAAATCACCGCTTGATCAGGTATATATCCCGGTAGGTCCAGGATATGAATAATGAAATAACGTACAGAAAAAACGCCGGACAGGATCTAAATCCTCCGGCGTTTTTCTCTCTATCCTTATTTACATCATGGCTTTTTGTAAATACGATCTTTATGCTTCTTTTCTCTTCTTCATCTCTTCGATCATCACCGGGAGAACCTTTGTGACATCGCCGACGATCCCCACATCCGCTACGTCAAAGATGGACGCGTCCTCGTCTTTGTTTATCGCTACGATGTAGCCGGAGCCGATCATGCCAGATACATGCTGGGTGGCACCGGAGATTCCACATGCAATGTAGAGCTTCGGTGCGACGATCTTGCCGGACTGGCCGACCTGATGGGCTCTGGATACCCAGCCTTCCTCGATCGCCGGTCTTGTGGCACCTACAACGCCTCCCATGACATCTGCAAGTTCTTCAACAAGGGCAAAGTTCTCCCTGCTTCCCATTCCTCTTCCGCCGGATACAATGATCTGGGCCTCCTCGAGGTTGACGCTCTCAGCGATCTCCTTGACGGTCTCAATGACCTTTGTGCGGACTGCATCGGCTGTTATATCCTCCGCGATGACTTCACCTGTCCTGCTCTCATCCAGCTCTTTTGCGAAGGATCCAGAACGGACTGTGGCAACATGCGGAAGATTCTCACCCATCTTCATATCATTTAACACGTTTCCGTTGTAAGAAAAGGCTGTATAAACGCCATATGACGTAATTCCTGTCACATCTGTCACACAGCCGGACTCAAATGCTGCAGAAACTGCCGGGGCGATCATCTTTCCCTCCGGGGTTCCTGCCATATAAAGTGCCTTTGGCTGATATTTTTCAGCCAGTTTTCCGATGATCTGTGCCTTCTCCGCTGCCTGAAGCCCTTCCTCACCTGTTCTGAGGACCCTGGAAGCTCCAGCCGCGATCACTGACTTTGTATCGGTATCTTTTCCGAATACAACAGCGATCACTTCCTCACCATCTGCCTTCGCAAGCTCCGCTGCCTTGCTGACGGTCTCGAGTGCCGCACCGACCGGTGCGCCGTCTGCGCTCTGGGCGTAGACCATGATATTCTTTCCCTCTGTATATTTCATTGCCTTAATTTCCTTCCACGCTTAATTCCGGCTGCAGCCTGCACCTTGCACAGACCACAGCCTTTTCTGCCGATCCGGCATTCTATCCGATTGCTTTTGCTTCGCTCATCATAGCGAGCACCTGACTTACTGCCTCGGCCGGGTCCTCCGCCTTGATCTTTATGCCTGCGGCTCTCTTCGCCGGCGCATAGACCTTGAGGACCTCAACCTGTGCTTTCCCTGCCTCTGCGGCCGCAAGTTCCTCGATCGGTTTCTTTCTCGCTGCCATCTTGCTCTTGATCGTTGGGTAACGCGGATCATACTCCGGTTTATTGACAGTCACAACACATGGAAGTTCAGATTCGATCAGGCGGTAACCTTCTTCCGTCTCCTGCTTCGCGGTTACGCTTCCCTCTCCTGCTGTGATATCAACGACATCTGCTGTCACCGGTGCGGAAAGTTCCTTTGCGAGGATCGTTCCCACCTGTCCGGATGCGAAATCAGTGGTCTCCTTTCCGCAGAATACGATGTCAAATTTCTTTCCTGTCTTCTCCTCGACGGCTTCCTTCGCTGCCTTTAGATTCCTGGCAATGATCTCCGGATCCTCGCTCTGGTAAGCATCATCTGCTGCGAGATACGCGTAGTCGGCTCCAACTGCCAGACAGTTCTTTAAGGAATTCTTTACACTCTCATCGCCGATGGAGAGAACTGTCACCTCTCCGCCTGCCGTCTCTTTTAAACGGACAGCCATCTCCAGTGCATATGTATCAAATGCGTTCACTACCGGCGTTACACCGTCAAGGGCCGGCGCCCCTGTCTTCGGATCCAGAGCGACCTCTACAGAATCATCCGGAACCTGTTTTACACATACTAAAATTTCCATGTCTTCCTCCAAAAGTCAACAAAAATTATTTACCGATCACATTGTTTGCCACAACAATTCTTTGAACTTCGTTCGTTCCCTCAAAAATCTGGAAGATCTTCGCGTCTCTTAAAAGTTTCTCGACCGGATACTCTCTGCTATATCCATATCCACCGAACATCTGGATCGCCTCGGAGGCAACTTCCATCGCGATATCGGACGCATAGCATTTCGCGATCGCGGATTCCTTGCTGTACGGAAGTCCCATATCCATCTTTGTCAGAGCGTGCGCTACCATCTGGCGTGCTGTCTCTGTCTTGATCTCCATATCAGCCACCTTGAACTGTAATGCCTGATTCTTAATGATCGGCTTGCCAAACTGGATTCTTTCCTTGCCGTATGCGACCGCCTCGTTGATACCTCTCTGGGCGATACCAGTGGCAACACAGCCCATCCATGCGCGGGCCTGATCGAGGGTTTTCATTGCGATTCCAAAGCCTTTTCCTTCTTCACCGATGAGGTTTGCTGCCGGAATTCTGCAATCCTCAAATACAACGTCGCAGGTATTGGAGGTTCGGATTCCCATTTTGTTCTCCTCATGTCCTGTGGAGAGACCCGGTGTTCCGGCATCAACAAGGAACATGGAGATTCCCTTTACACCCTTAGATTTATCGGTCATGGCAGTCACACAGTAAAAGGAAGCGATGCCGCCGTTTGTGATGAAGCATTTTCTTCCGTTTAATACGTATTCGTCACCGTCTTTCACGGCTGTGGTCTTGCCTGCGCTGGCATCGGAACCTGCGCCCGGCTCTGTTAAACAGAAAGCGCCGAAACCGCCGTCAAGAATGAGATCGCAGACATGCTGCTTCTGCTCATCGTTACCTGCGATGAGGACCGGTTTCATACCGAGGCCGCTGGCGGAGATCGTTGTCGCAAAACCTGCGTCCGCGATTGCCATCTCTTCGATAAGAGCCGCTACATCCACACGTGAAAGACCCGGTCCGCCGAACTCTTCCGGAACTTCCAGCGCCTGATAGCCCTGCTCGATCGCTTTCTCATAAATTTCCTTCGGCCATTCGCCGGATACATCATATTCCTTGCACTGTTCTACGACTTCTTTATCACAGAATTTTTTAACATCCTGCAGGAGATCCTGCGCTTCTTCAGAAATTAAGTATGCCATAATCAAATTCCTTTCTTTTTTACCTGTGTCGGCCGGTGCATGGGGGAGTCCGGCCGACAGGCAGTTTAACAAATATATTGGTACACGGCGGCTGTCTCACAGGGAGAAAAAGGACTGCCGCCGGGATCAGCCTTTATACTTCTTCTTTCGGATCGTAGCAAATCTTACCCGGGTTTAAGATCATCTTCGGATCGAAGGTCTCCTTGATGCCTCGCATTAAGCGCATGTTCACTGGACCTGCAAACTCTTCAAGATATCCTTTCTTTCCAAAGCCGATTCCGTGCTCCCCGGAAATCAGGCCACCGAGCTCTGCAGCTTTCTTATAGATGTCTGCCATGAATTCGGAAACTTCTTTCTTGAAGGTCTCCTCATCAAGGTCGTTTGCGCATGTATAGATATGTAAGTTTCCATCTCCCGCATGTCCGAAGCTCTTGACATCAAAGTCATATTTCTCCGAAACACCTTTTACGTATGTTAAATATTCTGCAATCTGGTTGACCGGAACAACAACATCGCACTCGTCAAGAAGCTTTGTCTCCGCCTCGATTGCCTCAAGGAAAGAGCTTCTCGCTGCCCACGCGTCCTTCTTCTTCGCCGGTGTATCAGCCACGAGAACATCCACAGCGCCTGCCTCAAGAACAACCTCAGCTGCCTGCTCAGTGAGTTCTTCCAGCTGATCCATGTTATCGCCGTCGAATGTCACAAGAAGGTAAGCGCCGATATCTACTCCCTCGACCTCTTTCGGGAATACGCTCTTTCCAAGGTAACGCTCAGAAGCAAGAACGATCTCTTTTTCCATAAATTCCAGTGCCTGCGGCTGGAAATGGTTCATAAAGAACTTTGGTACCGATGCGATACAATCTTCAAGATTCTCATATGGGATGATGAGACTGATCGTCTCCTTCGGTGCCGGGATCAGCTTCAACGTGAGTTCTGTAATAATGCCCAGAGTTCCCTCGGAACCGATCATTAAGTTTAACAGGCTGTAACCGGTACTTGTCTTGGAAACGGTAGCACCGAGCTTTACGATCTCACCAGTCGGGAGAACAACGGTCATGGCACGGACATAATCCCTTGTGCAGCCATATTTTACCGCGCGCATGCCGCCTGCATTTGTGGAAACATTACCGCCCAGAGTCGCGAATTTTTCGCCCGGATCCGGCGGATATAAGAGTCCCTGTTTCTGTGCGTCCTCAGCAAGGTCATTCAGTAAAACGCCTGGCTCCACCCGGACTACAAAGTTCTCAAGATCATATCCAAGGATCTTGTTCATCTTGCTCATGTCGATCATGACACCACCATCGACTGCCACAGCCGCACCCGTAAGACCGGTTCCTGCTCCTCTCGGAATTACCGGGATGCAGTTCTCATAACAGACCTTCATGATCGCCGCGATGTCCTCTGTTGTCGTTGCCTCAATCAGAACTTCCGGTACGCCTTTTCCGTAAATCGGCATCTCATCGTGGAAATAGTCGCTGTTGATCTCTCCGCCTGCGTACACCTTTCCGGGAACGATCGCCTTAAACTGTTCCAGAATTTCAGGCGTTACCTGATGATACTTCTCTGCCATGTTCATTTCTCCTCTTCTCATGCCTTCAAAAATTTCTGCTGCCTGCATGTTTGATCCGCAGCATCATGTGAGTTTGATCTTTGTTTGTATTGGTAGTGCCAATTATAGTATTTTTATAGCTATATGTATATATGTATTTTATATGCACACATTACTCTCAATTTTTATATTATTGGTAGAACCAATTCGTTTTAAAAAATAACTGCTTCTCACAAGCAGTGTATTTTTTCTGATACAATCATATCCCTGTATTGTTTCTTTGTCAAGACTTTTTGTTTTTCTTTGCGCAATTTTCGCACAGATTGTTTGATTTTTGTCAAGCCTGTTATATTAATATCAAGGTTTTTACATATATTGATAAATATAATGGAAATGCAGCTTCAGTCCCTCTCTCGCCTTCTCGAGATTCCCCTCCGCGAACCCTTCCGCCAGAGTCCTGTGGGCACGGCTTAAGAACTGTTCACTGTGCATTCCCTCTATGATCCTTCCACGCATCTTTGGGATATACTCGTCCATGATCTTGTTGAGTGCCTTATAGTTTGCCAGCATACAGAAGTTTCCTGAGGCCTCAACAAGAAGATAGTGGATCGCCTTGTCCCAGCGAACACGCTCCTCCTCCGTCTCCGCCCCCTCCAGATTGCTAAGACAGGTCATCATTTTCCGGCGCTGATCCTCAGTTGCCTGTCGGACACCTGTCTCGAGAGCCCCCCACTCGAGGGTAGAACGGAATTCCGTGATCTTATCCACGTCGATCTTCTTTAAAATATACATGAACGACAGCATCTCCGTCAGGATCACGTCAAAATTCCCGGAGATATAGTTTCCGGCGCCCTGCTGGCTCTCCAGAACCCCCATATTTTCCAGAATACGGAGTCCTTCCCTCGCGGAATTCCGGCTGATCTCCAGCTTCTGAGCAAGCTCCCGCTCCGGGAGAAGCTTCTCCCCCGCCTGGATCTCCCCGCTTCCAATTCCGCGTTTTACGTATTCAATGACTTTCTCGTAGGATTTTTCCATTTTTCCGTGATCCTTTCTTTTAACCGGCACTCCTGCACTTTCTACCGGTCAGACAAACGTTCCTGTTTGCGCCAATGTCAGCAACAGGCAAACTACTCTTCCATCGCCTTTTTGATCGCCGTAAACAACTCATCATACGTCTCAAGCGCCGCAATCCCCGGGTTATCCTTCTTGATCTGTTCCGTGCTTCGGAATAAGAATCCTGCCTTGCTGGCCTTGATCATTCCCAGATCATTGTAGCTGTCTCCACTGGCGATGGTTTCAAATCCGATGGATTGAAGTGCCTTCACTGTCGTATACTTGGACTTTTCGATCCGCATATGAAAGCCCGTGATCTCCCCGTCCGGGGCAACTTCCAGAGAATTGCAGAAGATCGTCGGCCAGCCGAGCTTTTTCATAAGCGGTTTCGCAAACTGCGTGAATGTGTCGCTGATAATGATAACCTGGCCAAGATCGCGAAGCTTATCTAAAAACTCCTTCGCGCCCGGAAGCGGATCGATCTTCTCGATCGTCTCCTGAATTTCTTTCAATCCCAGTCCATGCTCCTTTAAGATTCCAAGTCTCCAGTTCATCAGTTTGTCATAATCCGGCTCATCTCTCGTCGTTCTTTTAAGCTCTGGGATCCCGCTCGCCTCAGCAAATGCGATCCAGATCTCTGGCACCAATACTCCCTCTAAATCAAGACATGTGATATACATCAAAAGTTCCTCCTTATGCTGCTTTTTCCATCAAATACTCGCACTGTCCCATTATTATACCATCGCTCTTGGCAAATCACAATTTAGAATCTCAGATTTTTCCATTGTAATAAGAATGTGCCTTGGCACATTCTCGCGCCTCGCGTGGTCGCTTGCGACAATCTACATCTTCGCGCGAGTGCGCATCATTGGCATGTTAATGCCTTTTGTTTAATAGGGGATGCCTCGGAATTTCCTATTAAATAAACAAAAAGCCGACCCACAGACACCGGAGTTACTCTCCGGTGCCCAGTGATCGGCTTACAGAAAACTATACAGTTTTCAGATTATTTTCCCAGCTGAGCAGCAACCTCAGCTGCGAAGTCCTCGTTTTTCTTTTCAAGACCTTCACCAGTCTCGAAACGAACGAAGCTCTTAACTTCGATGTTAGCGCTGTTCTCTTTAGCAACCTGTGCTACGTACTGAGCTACGGACTGCTTGCCGTCCTCTGCTTTTACGTAAACCTGGTCTAAGAGGCAGATCTCTTTCATCTCTTTGTTGATACGACCCTGGATCATACCCTGGATAACCTTCTCCGGCTTGGAAGCTTCCTTCGGATCGTTCTGGATCTGAGCCATAAGGATGGATTTCTCATGCTCGATGAAATCTGCGCTTACTTCGTTGCGGTTTGTGTACTTCGGGTTAAGAGCTGCAACCTGCATACAAACGTTCTTTGCCATCTCTTTTACAGCGTCGTTTACAACATCTGTCTGAACGTCAAGAAGAACACCGATTCTGCCGCCTGCATGAATATAGGAAGAAACGAAACCGTTCTCCTCTGTAACCTGTTTGAAACGACGGATGCTCATGTTCTCACCGATGATGGAGATTTCAGAAGAAAGAGCTTCCTTAACAGTAAGGCTCTCATCTGCTGTCCACTTCTCGTCCATAAATGCGTCCATATCTGTCGCTGTTGTTGTAAGAGCCTGAGCTGCTACCTGAGCAACATATGCCTGGAACTTAGCGTTCTTAGCAACGAAGTCTGTCTCAGCGTTAACCTCAACGATAACAGCTTTCTTCCCGTCTGCTGTCATAGCTGTGTCAACAATACCCTCAGCTGCGATACGTCCAGCCTTCTTCTCTGCACCTGCAAGTCCTTTTTCTCTTAAGAACTCAACAGCCTTGTCCATGTCGCCGTCTGTAGCTGCAAGAGCTTTCTTGCAGTCCATCATTCCAGCGCCTGTCATTTCTCTTAAATCTTTTACCATTTTAGCTGTAACTGCTGCCATGTTTCATTTCCTCCGAATCATATTAAAGAATCAAAATAAAACGTGTCTTTTCAGAAGAAGGTGCTGCCACTGACAGCACCTTCCGGATTCCTTATAACAACTTAAGCCTCTGCGTTCTCCTCAGCTGCTTCTGCTGCCTCAGCCTCGCCCTGCTTAGCCTCGATGACAGCGTCTGCCATCTTGGAAACGATAAGCTTAACGGCTCTGATAGCGTCGTCGTTACCCGGAATTACATAGTCAAGTTCTTCCGGATCGCAGTTTGTATCAGCGATACCGATCAGAGTGATTCCAAGTGTGTGAGCTTCCTGAACACAGATTCTTTCCTTCTTCGGATCTACGATAAAGATAGCGTCCGGGATCTTCTTCATTTCCTTGATACCGCCAAGGTTCTTCTCAAGCTTCTCCCACTCTTTCTTTAACTCGATAACTTCCTTCTTCGGAAGTACGTCGAAAGTTCCGTCCTCAGACATCTTCTCAATTGCTTTTAATCTAGCGATTCTGGACTGGATGGTCTTGAAGTTTGTAAGCATACCGCCAAGCCATCTCTCGTTTACATAGTACATTCCGCAACGCTCAGCCTCAGCCTTGATTGCATCCTGAGCCTGTTTCTTTGTACCAACGAAAAGGATTGTGCCGCCCTCAGCTGCGATATCAGCAACTGCCTTGTAAGCCTCATCAACTTTACCTACAGATTTCTGAAGGTCGATGATGTAGATACCGTTTCTCTCTGTGTAGATGTACGGTGCCATTTTCGGGTTCCATCTTCTTGTCTGGTGACCGAAATGTACGCCGGCTTCCAGAAGCTGTTTCATTGAAATTACGCTCATGTTTTTTTCCTCCATTTGGTTGTTTTCTTCCGCCTGCATCTTACTTCCACGAACACCTGAGCTCCTCAGGCACCACTCGCAGAATCCGCAAACGTGCATAATATCAGCTTTTTCACTATATCATAAGTCATTTTTCACTGCAAGCATTTTTTTGATTTTTTTTAATTTTTTTACAGTTCCCCCATGCGTCGCTTGGATGAACTGCAAAAAAAGGCATAGCTTTCCATTCAGCCATGCCCTTTTTCAGGTCTCCCCGTCTTATTTTGTATTCACTGCCTTTAAGGCTTTTAATTCATCAAATACTACATCGTTTAAGACTTTAATGTAGGTTCCCTTCATACCGGAAGAACGGGACTCGATTACTCCGGCGCTCTCAAATTTGCGGAGCGCGTTTACGATCACGGAGCGGGTGATCCCGACTCTGTCAGCGATCTTGCTGGCTACGAGGATTCCCTCGTTTCCGTCAAGCTCCTCGAAGATATGGGTGATTGCTTCCAGCTCGGAGAAAGATAACGTGCTGATCGCGGATTTTACGATCTGGACTTTTCTTGTCTCCTCAGCGTTCTCCTCGTTTACGGAGCGCATCATCTCCAGGCCGACAACGGTCGTGCCATACTCGCAGAGGATAATATCATCGATATCGTACTGCTCGTCGGATTTGTACATAAATAAGGTTCCGAGGCGCTCACCAGCGATATCGATCGGAGCGATGATTGCCTGATATTTCTTAACATTCTCCTCAGCGAAGCCGAGCGTCGCAAGGTTTACGTTTTCCTTGGTAGAGAGGACACTTAAGAGGCGTTCGTTAAACATTTTATCAACATAGCCGCCTACCTTGTCCTCAATCAACTCATGGATCTCGTCAACACCAGGACAGATGCTGACACCCAGGACTTTCCCTTTCTTGCTGATCACGAGAATGTTCGACAGCAAAATTTCGCTTAATACTTTACAGATATCGTTGAATACGACCTTGTGCGAATTGTTGTTGTGGAGCAGTTTGTTTATTTTTCTGGTCTTATCCAATAATTCAACACTCATTTCCGAAAACCTCCTTTACTTTCTGATATCGTACGAATAATATTTGATCGATTAAATTGTAACACGATATTTCCAGAATTTCAAGACTTTTTCGGATAATTAAGATAAATCGAAATAAATTGTCAAGTTCTTATCAGATTTGGCAGCTGCCTTATTAATCCTCTTTTTCTTCTTTATTTTCCTTCATCGGCATCACAAATCCGCACTGCTCATTGGCACAGACAAGCTTGTTTCCCTTCTCTACCATGTAGCTGCCGCACTCCGGACATTTCTCGGTGGATGGCTTCTGCCAGGACATGAAATCGCAGTCCGGGTTAGCCTCACAGCCGTAATATTTTCTTCCCTTTTTCGTCTTCTTGATGATAACTTCTTTACCGCACTTCGGACACGGGATACCGGTCTTCTCTAAATATGGCTTCGTATTGCGGCACTCCGGAAATCCGGGGCACGCGAGGAATTTTCCGTGGGGACCATACTTGATGACCATTCTTCGTCCGCAGAGCTCGCAGATCTCATCAGATTCCTCATCGGCGATATGCACAGTCTCCAGAGTTCTCTGGGCCTCTTCCACTGCTTCCATGAGATCCGGGTAGAAGTTTCTGACAATAGTCTTCCAAGGGGTCAGACCCTCACCAACACTGTCTAACAGATACTCCAGATTCGCTGTGAAGGCAATATCCACGATACTTGGGAAGCACTGCTTCATGATCCGGTTTACGACCTCACCGATCTCTGTCACATAGATATTTTTATTCTCTTTCACCACATAGCGGCGGGCCAGGATCGTCGTGATCGTCGGAGCGTAGGTACTCGGACGGCCAATTCCCTGTTCCTCCATGGCTTTTACGAGGGATGCCTCTGTGTAATGGGCCGGCGGCTGGGTAAAGTGCTGGGCGCTCACAAGATCCTCAAGCTCCAGTTCCTCGCCTTTTTCCAGTTTCGAGAGGATCTGGTTCTTCTCCTCTTTCTCGTCCGCCTCGATATAGACAGACATAAATCCGTCAAATTTCAATCTGGACGCTGTCATTGTGAACTCGTTTCCGCCGGCTCCGATCTTTACGGACGTAGTCTCATAGACTGCGGCGGACATACGGCTCGCCGTGAAGCGTTTCCAGATCAGCTGATAAAGCCTGAACTGATCTCTCGCTAAAGATTCCTTCACCTGCACCGGAGTTAAGGAAATATCTGTCGGACGGATCGCCTCGTGGGCATCCTGGATCTTTCCGCTGTTTTTCTTTGTATTTTCCCCTTTGGACAGGTAAGCCTCACCGTAATTATCACTGATAAAGCTGCCAGCCATCTTCTCCGCTTCCTCAGCCACACGGGTGGAATCGGTACGCAGGTAGGTGATGAGACCAACGGTACCATGTCCCTTTACGTCAACGCCCTCATAGAGCTGCTGGGCGAGACGCATGGTCTTCTGAGTGGAGAAGTTCAACGCCTTGGACGCCTCCTGCTGCAGGGTACTCGTCGTAAACGGAAGCGGAGGTTTCTTTGTCCGCTCTCCATTTTTAATATCCGTCACAATAAATTTCTGTCCCTTTAAGGACTCTAACAAAGCGTCAAGCTCCGCCCTGCTCCTGATCTCTGTCTTTCCGTCTTTATCGTTATGGAAATGTGCCGCTGCCGGTTTCTTTGAACCCGGTGCTTTTAACATTGCGTCAAGACTCCAGTATTCCTCCGGGATAAACGCGGATATCTCTTCTTCCCTGTCACAGATCATGCGGAGAGCAGCGGACTGGACACGGCCGGCGCTTAAGCCCCTTTTCACCTTTTCCCATAAGATCGGGCTGATCTTATAGCCCACGATACGGTCTAAGATACGTCTCGTCTGCTGGGCGTCCACCAGATTCATATCGATATCGCGAGGTGCCTTTAAGGACGCTTTTACCGCGTTTTTTGTGATCTCATTGAAACTGATCCTGTATACTTTTTTATCCTTTACCTCATCTAACTTCAGCGCTTTCATCAAATGCCAGGAAATCGCTTCTCCCTCACGGTCAGGGTCAGTCGCGAGATAAATCTTATCTGCTTTTTTTACTTCCTTCCGGAGCTTCGCAAGGATATCACCCTTACCCCGGATCGTAATATATTTTGGTTCGTAGTCATTTTCCACATCAATTCCGAGCTGGCTCTTCGGAAGATCTCTCACGTGTCCGTTAGACGCGTCAACCTCATAGGTGCTTCCCAGGAATTTCTTAATTGTTTTAACCTTTGCAGGAGACTCCACAATCACAAGACTGTTTGCCATACTTTTCACATCCTTCTGCAATCATTCCGCTTTTTTATAATATTGATTCCCGGTTCCAAAAATAAGTCCTGCAAGCTCCAGCTTTAAAAGGGCTTCCATACATTCCGGCATTGAAAGTCCACAGCTCGCTGCGACTTCCTCCAGATGTCTGGGGCGCGAATCAACCGAAGCATACACCAAATTTTCGTTCTTGGCAAGCCTATTTTGTGAAAATTTATGAATCGTTAATTTTCTTTCGTACTTTAATCCAAGATATTCCAATACATCCGAAGGGTGCAAAAGCATGTTTGCGCCTCCCTGGATCAGGCGGTTGCAGCCACCGCTTAAGGGATCATTCGCCCGTCCCGGCAAAGCGAAAACCTCCTTTCCCTGTTCCAAAGCGAAGTCTGCTGTGATCAGGGATCCGCTCTTCTCCCTCGCTTCTATTATAATGACCGCGTCAGAAAGAGCACTGATAATCCGGTTTCGCATTGGAAAATTCATGGCAGCAGGGCGGGTTCCCGGAACGAATTCTGAGAGAATTCCGCCATTTTCTTCCATGGCCTGGAAAATACTGTAGTTTTCTCTCGGGTAGCAGACGTTTACCCCACAGCCTAAAACCGCATAGGTGGGTTTTCCGCGTTCGATGGCACCTCTGTGGGCAAAGCCGTCCACACCGGCTGCCATTCCGCTGATAACGTTGACCCCGGCATTCGCGAGTTCTCCGGCGTAAAAGCCTGCTGCCTCCTTTCCGTACTCCGTGCAGGCTCTGGCCCCCACGATGGCCACCGCAGGGACTTCGTTTTCCGGGAGAGTCCCTTTTACGAAGAGTGCCGCCGGACGGTTTTTATATGGAAGGAACCGGGTCGGATAGTCCGGATCACATTCCGCAACAAAGCGGATCTTCTTTGAGTCGAGTCCGGCAAACTCCCTTCGCCATGTAGATTCCTGCTCCCTCGATTTTAGAAAAACTTCCGCGCGTCTTTCCGTGAGAATCCCTGCTTTCTGTATCTCCTGTCCCTTTGCCGTCCATGCAGACAGATAGGTTCCGAATGTATCTTTTAAGCTTCCGATCGTTGCGCTTCCGAAGCCCGGAACGTGGCAGAGACAGTAGAGCGCTTCGCGGTCATTCAGTGTGCTGCTTGTCATAATATCCTCTTCTCCTTTTTAATTTCCCCAGAATTTATCACGGCTCTTCACATACGACACTGCCTCACAGAGATCTGAAAGCCGGATCTCCTCCTCTCCCGCGAGATCCGCTGTTGTCCTTGCCACTTTCAGGATCCGGTCATGCATTCTGGCTGTGAGATCCATTTTTTCGAAAATTTCTTTCATAAACGCTTCCTCTTCCCGTCCGAGTCTGCAGAATTCCCGGATATGGCGTCCTGACATTTCGCCGTTGCAGCGGATATTTTCATCCGCAAAACGTTCCCTCTGGATCTTTCTTGCCTGTTCCACCCGGCTCCGGATCTCACAGGAGGATTCGTTCTTACCGCTGCTTCTGATATCTCCATAGCTAACCGGTGATGCCTCCACGCAGATATCGATCCTGTCTAACATCGGTCCTGATACCTTCTGCAGATACTTTGCGATCTGTCCATCTGTGCAGCGGCAGCGGGATCTGTCCGGAAAATGGCCGCATGGACATGGATTCATAGCTGCCACAAGCTGGAAATTCGCCGGATAAGTCACAGAAGCTTCCACCCTCGAGACTGTCACCTTCCGCTCCTCTAACGGCTGTCTCAGGATCTCCAAAGCAGCTCTGGAAAACTCCGGAAACTCATCCAGAAACAGGATCCCGCCGGTTGCCAGCGATATTTCTCCCGGCTTTGGTCTCCTGCCTCCTCCAGTCAGAGCCTGTGCGGATACCGTGTGGTGCGGCGCACGGAATGGCCTGATCTTTATCAATGGATCTTTCTCCGTCAAAAGTCCACTCACACTGTAAATTTTCGAAATCTCAATGCTCTCTGCGATGTCAATCCCCGGCATGATGGTCGGCATCCGCTTCGCAAGCATGGTTTTCCCCGCTCCGGCAGGCCCGATGACCAGAAGATTATGTTTTCCCGCCGCTGCCACCTCCGCCGCCCGTCTAAGCAGTGTCTGTCCGGATAGTTCCGAAAAATCCACCTCATATTGATTCATAATGCTTTGCAATTCCTCTATATCCACGGCTGGTTCTGCCTGCATAGGCAATTTCCCGGAGAGCATATCCAGAAGATGCTTCAGGTCCCGGACACCGTATAGTGCGATCCCGCCAATCACAGATGCCTCATTTACATTCTCCACAGGTAAAAATACCCGCCTGAAACCGCTTTCCTGCGCCTGCGCGGTAAGTGCCATAACCCCGGGGATCCCCCGGACAGCTCCGTCCAGACCGAGTTCTCCAAAAAAGACCGCGTCCTCCAGACCCTTCGCCGAAAATCCGCCGTGGGCAGACAAAATCGCAGCGGCGATCGCCAGATCAAAGCCTGTTCCTTCCTTTCTGAAGTCTGCCGGAGAAAGATTGATCGTGATCTTTTTCGGCGGCAGGGAAAGTCCTAAATTCCTGATCGCAGTCCTCACCCGATCTCCACCCTCCCGGACCTCAGAGGCGAGATACCCCACCAGGATCAGACCAGGAAGACCATCACTGACGTCTGCCTCCACGGCCACGTTTTTTCCTTCCATGCCGCGGAGACATATGCTGTTGATTTTACTGAACAAAAAGACTCCTTTCCAACATTTTCAAGATGTTTTTGCTTTGCTGATTTTTCAGAATTGTTTTTGACAGGTGAATATTCACCAGAATTGATCATATAGATATCGTTAAGAATATTTAGAAAAAAATCCATCGGTGCAGCCGGTCTGAGACGGGCTTTTGCCCGCGACCGTGAAGATGCTGAACCGTTGCGAATGCCGATCTTACAGGCAGACTGATGCGCTGGTCAGCCCTGTCAGTCTGCCTCTTTTTAATGATTGTTTTCGTGTTCCTCGATCCACTCCAGAATATCCCCCGATACCTGTTCGCGGTTGAGTTCGTTTAAGAGTTCATGTCTTGCGTCCTCGTAAAAGCCGATGGAGAGATCCTCTGCTCCTGCCTGATCGTAGCGGTCATAGACCCGACGCACACCTTTTGTCTCCTCTCCCACCGGATCTTTGCTTCCGGAGAGGATCAGGATCGGGAGGTCAGTGCGCATTTTCCCTTCTTTTTCCAGTTTTGAGGTTTTCAGGATCACCTCAAAGAAATCCCGGTACGCACCTGCTGTGAAAATAAAATCTGTCAACGGGTCTTCCCCGAAAGCACGGTCTCTCCTTTCATCTCTGGACAGCCAGTCATATGGTGTTTTTGTCGGTTTGAATTTCCGGTTATAGTTTCCGAGGGAGAGGTTATAGAGCATCTTACTCCTGTACTTCGTTCCTTTCTGCTTACAGACAGCATCTGCCAGCAGATATCCGAACCGGACTTCAGCGTCCTTCGGTGCTCCGGTTCCAAGTAAGATCACGCCATCGATTCCATCCTTATAGACTGTCAGATAACGTCTTGCAAAGAACGATCCCATACTGTGTCCCAAAAGGAAAAGCGGCACACCCGGATATTTTCTCTGGGCATGGATCGTCACGCGGCGCATATCACGGATCACGGAGACAGCGCCCGCATGGTCCCCGAAATATCCACGGTCCTCTTCAGCTGCCGCGGTCTTTCCATGACCCAGATGGTCGTTTCCAAGGACATAAATCCCGTGCCCCGCAAGGAATTCCGCAAATTCACGATATCTCCCCACATGTTCCATCATTCCGTGGGCGATCTGAACGATGGCTTTTACCTCACCGTCCGGAATCCACTCCACACAGTGGAGATTCGCCAGACCGCTGCTCGATGGTATATAAAGTTCATGGATCTCCATAATTCCCGCCTCCTGTGTTTTAAAAACCTACCAATAGTATAACACGCGGATAAGGCTTTCCATAGGAAACATCTGTTAAAATTTCATAAACTTTATATGAACTGTTGCTCAATCTTTTTTCATTAATTTCACCATAACGGCCTTCTGCGCGTGCAGACGATTCTCTGCCTCGTTGAAGATCTCGTCGGCATGTTCCTCGAAGACTTCCTCGGTGATCTCCTGTCCGCGGTATGCCGGGAGACAGTGCTGGACCATAGCGCCCGCGTTTGCGGCTGCGAGGAGCTGTCTGTTGATCTGGTAGTCCTTGAAGATTTTCTTTCTCTCCTCTTTCTCCGCTTCTTCTCCCATCGAAGTCCATGTATCCGTGATCAAAATATCCGCACCGGATGCCGCCATAAACGGATCTGTCTCCAAGGCAAACTTATCGCCGTAGCCCTTCGTGAATTCAAGGACAGCTCCGTCAGGCTTATATCCGTCCGGTGTCGCGACCGCCACGTTCATTCCGACCTTTAAGCCGCCAACGATCAGGGAGTTTGCCATATTGTTGCCGTCACCGATGAAGCACATCTTGAGTCCGGAGAAGCTTCCGAACTTCTCACGGATCGTCATGAGGTCCGCAAGGACCTGACACGGATGACAGAAATCCGTCAGGCCGTTGATGACCGGGATGGAACCAAATTTTGCGAGATCCTCCACTTCCTTCTGCTCGAAGGTACGGATCATGATACCGTCAAGGTATCTTGACAACACGCGGGCAGTATCCTGAACCGGCTCTCCGCGGCCGATCTGAAGATCTCTTGAGGACAGAAACAGCGCATGTCCGCCCAGCTGATACATTCCTGTCTCGAAGGAAACCCTCGTTCTTGTGGAGGATTTCTGGAAGATCATTCCCAGTGTCTGCCCTTTTAAAAGCTCATGAGGAATGTTGTGCTTTCTTTCATATTTTAACTGGTCTGCCAGATCCAGAATTCCAATGATCTCCTCTGTACTGAGATCCAGTAATTTTAATAAGTTCTTCATGATTCAAATACCCCTTTCATGGCCTCAAGTGCCTGATCGATCTCTTCATAGGTGATAACAAGAGGCGGCAGCAGACGGATCGCGTCTGTTCCGGCCGTCAGGACGAGAACGCCCTGTTCCATAAGCTTTGCAACATATCCGGCGCGCTTTTCCGGATCCACGATGATGCCGAGCATGAGTCCCATGCCGCGGACATTCTTCACTGCCGTGGAATTAAATCCCAGGACTTTTTCTTTGATGTAAGCGCCCTTTTCCTCAACCTCTTTTAAGAATTCCGGTTTCAGCACTGTGTCGAGGACCACATTCGCAGATGCCGCGCTCACCGGATTCCCGCCGAAGGTGGAACCGTGGGTTCCCGGTCCCATAACATCCGCGCAGGACTTCGCAGCCAGCACGCCACCGATAGGCAGACCGCCGCCGAGACCTTTTGCCATGGTCACGATATCCGGAGCAATTCCGTACTGCTCATAGGCGAAGAGGCTTCCGCATCTTCCGATGCCAGTCTGAACCTCATCCACGATGAGCAGGATATCGTTCTCCTTGCAGTATTTCTCCACACCCTGAACGAATTCCTTGTCGAGCGGCAGAACTCCGCCCTCGCCCTGGATCATCTCCATCATGACGGCACAGCAGGTCTTGTCTGCCTTCGCAGTCACATCAGCCAGATCATTTGCCTTCGCGTAGGCGAATCCTTCCGTGAATGGGAAGAAGTACTGGTGGAACTTCTCCTGGCCAGTTGCCTTTAAGGTTGTAACAGTTCTTCCATGGAAGGACTGGATCAGTGTCACGATGGTGTTCCTTCCCTCGCCGTATTTATCGAAGGAATATTTTCTCGCGAGCTTGATGGCGCCCTCATTCGCCTCCGCACCGGAGTTTGCAAAGAAGATTTTTCCCATCCCTGTGGCTGTCACGAGCTTCTCTGCGGCGCTCACCATGGGCTCCGTGTAGTAAAGGTTGGAAGCGTGCATGAGCTTTTCCGCCTGTTTTGTCACGGCATTTACGATCGCCGGATTTCCGTGGCCTAAGCTGTTTACTCCGATCCCGGAGGTCAGATCCACGTACTTTTTTCCGTCCGCATCCCAGAGCGTCGCGCCTTTTCCGTGGTCAAGGACGATGTCGAATCGTCCGTATGTATGCATGATATATTCTGAATCTTTTTTCTTGATCTCTTCCGCTGTCATATCGTACCTCCTGTGGCAACTGATTCGACAGATCCACGTGTTTTCTGTGTTTCTTTGAAAAAACGTGTACTCTGGCACATTCCGCGCCGGATGCGTTTTCTTACAGGAACCTGCATCTTCACATGGATCTGCATCTGCCTTTTATGAAAACATGGTTCCTACACCTTCATTTGTAAGCAGCTCGATTAAGATCGAGTGCGGCACACGTCCATCCTGAATGTTCGCGCGCTCTACGCCCTGACGGACACACTCCACGCAGCAGTTGACCTTCGGGATCATGCCGCCCTTGATGATGCCCTCCCTGACGAGAGACGGAACTTCCGAAACCTTCAGGCGTTTGATCAGTGTGGATTCATCGGACGGATCTCTCAAAAGTCCTCTTACATCCGTGAGCATGATCAGCTTTTTTGCCTTTAACGCGATGGCAAGCTTCTCAGCCGCCGTATCCGCGTTGATGTTGTAGTTGCAGGTATCGTCAATCCCTGCGGCAACACAGGTAACTACCGGGATATAGCCTTTTTCCAGCATATCAAGGACGATCTGCGGGTTTGTCTTAACGATGTCACCCACATAGCCGTATTCCGTTCCGTCCGGATCGTTCAATTTGACCGCCTCAAACAGTCCGCCGTCCATTCCGCTTATTCCTACGCCTTTTCCTCCGGCATTTTTTAAGAGTGTTACCAGATTCTTATTGAGCTTTCCGCAGAGGACCATCTGGACCGCTTCCATCGTCTCTTTGTCAGTATAGCGCAGACCCTTGATGAATTTGGACTCTTTTCCGGTCTTCTTTAAAAGTTCCCCGATCTCCGGACCGCCGCCGTGGACGAGAACGACTTTCACACCCACGAGATTTAAGAGGACGATGTCACGGATGACCGCCTGCTTTAAATCCTCATTGATCATGGCGTTTCCGCCGTACTTTACAACTACGATCTTTCCATTGTATTCCTGAAGATACGGGAGCGCCTCCACAAGGACGCCCGCTCTTGTCTCCGCTTTCAGATTTTCCATGAATTTTCTCCTTTTTTCATTTTCAGATTGCACCAAATAGAATCACGCGCCAAGTCTCACGGACGTTCGACTTGAATTATAAATTCAGTCCCGCTGTCTCCTCAAGTCCCAGCATCAGGTTCATGTTCTCCACCGCCGCGCCGGAAGCGCCTTTTCCGAGGTTATCAAACAGCGCCGTGATGATCGTCTGACCTTCATGTCCATTGACGACCAGTTCCATGCTGTCCTTTCCCGCCATGGTCCCGGCGGCGATCATCGGATCCTCATATCCGAACGGATGGACTTTTACGACCTTCTTTCCGTCGTAGTGGGCAGCCAGCGCCTCATGGATATCCTTCGCTGTAGGATTTCCCTTTAACATGGAGTTCTGCAGCATGACGGTGACTGCCATTCCTTTATAATAGTCATCCACGATCGGGCAGAACACCGGAGGGACATCGAGTCCGCAGATCTTCTGCATCTCCGGGAGATGCTTGTGCTTCAGGCTCAGGCCGTAGATTCTCGGTGTGCTGTAGAGTTCCGGTTTCTCCGGGGATTCGTACTCCGCGATCATCTTCTTTCCGCCTCCGGAGTATCCGGTGAGGGAAAATACAGTGAGGGGCGTCTCCTTCGGGATCATTCCAGACGCCACGAGCGGATAGACCGGGATCACGAATCCTGACGCATGGCAGCCCGGATTTGCTGTGAATTTTGCATGAACGACTGCATCTTTATGCATATCGGAAAGCTCCGGAATCCCGTATGCCCAGCCGGCTGCTGTACGGTGCGCCGTGGACGCGTCGATGATCCTCGCGGAATCCTTCTCCACAAAACTCACCGCTTCCTTCGCCGCCGCATCCGGCAGGCAGAGGAAGGTGATATCCGCCGCGTTGATGAGTTTCTTTCTCTCATCCGGGTCTTTCCTCTTTGTTTCATCGATTAACAGGAGTTCAATGTCGTCTCTTGATGCAAGTCTGTCGTAGATCTGGAGTCCTGTGGTTCCTTCTTTTCCGTCAATGTATACCTTTGGCTTCATAATTGTTCTCCTCTCGCTCATAGATTGTTCTGGATTCCAGGTTCGTCTTCCACCCGCCGTGAATTTGTGGGGTGCGGATGGAGACCGTGAATATTTTTTGAATAATTTTGCATAATTATAACTCAATATGTATAAATATGCAAGTGTTTTTTCATATATCATTCAAGTCTAACATCCGTGAGACTTGGCGCGTGATTCTGGTCAGTGTAAGATTACTTATTCCTATCAGAATCACTGCGCATCCTCGCGGAGCGTTTCTCTTAGTCGGAGATTTGACTCCCACTGAGACAAATTTTTTATTACTCACCGCCTAAAAGAGATAGAATTCTCCTCGACTAAGATAAAACAGAGGTCTCACGCTCCCTGTTCGGGTGTCATTCGTGAGACCTCTGCTTTTTTATGTGTTATTCCTGATCGTCTGAAATAAACGCATTATTCATTTTTTTCTTCTGCCTCTGTGATCTCCGGCTCATCTGCAGATACGGATGTATCAGTATCTGTTTCTTTCTGAACATCTTCTTCCTGCTCTGCAGAATCCCCGGCGCTATCTTCAAATTTCTGAACTTTCTCCTCATCGGAAGGATCTTCAGATGCATTAACAATTTCTTTCCCGGCAGAATCAGAGTTCTGATCCTTTACCTGATCTTCCTGCTTTGCTTCTTCGGCAGTCGCTTTTGCTCCGGTGCTTACAAACTCGAAGGAAACGGTAAGTGCTCCTCCTGATTCCTGGTATACTTTATACTCTGGAAGCAGAATCTGGATATAAAACGCCTTGATATTTCCAAGATTGTGCTCCAGCACAATATCGTCTGCATTATACACAGTTACTTCTAACTGATTCAGATGGCCTCTATAAGTTTCCGGAAGCTTTACGTTGGACTTTGTCACATATCCCTTGCCTTTTTTCAGATCGTCTTCGGAAATCGTGACTTCTGCAAGCTTTGTTCCGTTTTCTGAGAATACGACTCTTGCCGGTGTCTGATCCCCTGCTTCTGCTTCTGTCACTTTCACCTCAAAGCTTTCCGTTACGGTTTCTCCATTAATCACGATCGATATTGTAATCATTTTTGTTCCAATATCTTCCGCAGTAAACTCGTATCCGTCCGCGAGATCACTCTTAAATCCATTGTTTTCCAGCTCATTCCAGGAGTAAAACTGCTTCTTATTGCCTTTTTCTGTTGTGACGAGCGCCTTCAGCCCGCTAAGATCCAGCTTTTCACCTACAGAATATTTTTTCTGTACTTCATCCGTATCGATAGCAGCGCTTACAAAAGCAGAATTGTCTGCCTCCATCTGGACAATAAGTTTGTACGTGTTGTACTTCCAGCCTCCATTGTACATATCACCCGCATTTACGGAACTCAGATCCATTCTCCACTCATTTGTGACAGAATCATATGTGGCGGAAACAAGTTTCTCTTCATTGTCATAAAGATCAACTGCATCTATGCTCTTTTCTGTCTTCATTTTATAGCGGAAATCTTCCTGATTCAGATCTACCCGCTCTGTTGTCTGATCTGAATGGGTGATCTGCATATGTGTCGGATAACGATAATCAAATTTTTTCTCTGTATGTACATACGCCGGAATTGCTGTCAGCGATTCTTCATGCTGATACAGAACCTCCACCGCTACCCCGACCTCCGGAATCGTGCTGCCATTCTCCGGAGTTGTTGTGATTCCATACTTCTCAAACTCATTAAATGCTACAAGCTTTGTACTGCCATCTGACAAATGTACTTTCAAAACAGAAGCACTTAAATCAAGCCTTGCGCTGTCAGACTTGGAATTCGGGCGTTTTTCAAATTCCATATACTGAACACTCTG
>ERZ1026901.624-NODE-624-length-26708-cov-4.692567_pt1 | contig 26708 bp, 40 predicted proteins | sample MGYA00380179_ERZ1026901 | MGnify/ENA primary metagenome ERZ1026901 (study PRJEB33269, sample SAMEA4719815) | human gut metagenome | biome: human-associated habitat; feature: organic feature; material: feces | place: Cameroon | collected 2013-10 ... | reverse complement strand
AAAAATCAAAACATAACACAATAATTAACATGATTGATGAAGCAATTGTAGATGAACTTAAAGTCCAAGAAAAGTCAATACAAGCTAAGTTAGTAACAAAAAATAAATTGCCACGTGTAACGATTAGCACACATGGCAATTTAGATGAAAAGAAAATTATTGAGCTTTTAGACAAGTACCAATGGAAATAGCGATTACTGATGAAGTATCTAAAAGCAATGAACCAAGTTCTTGGACTGATTGAGATGAAATTAATTTAACATCCTTTAGTAGCAATGAATTTTCATCAAACAACAGATGTCTTTCAGAATTTGGAACATAATTTTTATTAAATGCTTTTTCTGTACCTTTTAAGCATTCATAGAGTAGTTTGGGGTGAATATCAGATTCATCACTATATACAGGAAGAGCAGACAATAGACCAGCATTAGTAAGTAATATAAGTCGATTACCATTTAATTCATCAGTTTCTAAAGAAAAAGCAAATGCAATGATTTTCTTATGCATATCCATATAATCACCTCCTTTCTACACATAGCATACCAAAGGAGAACATATGAAAAAAGAAAAGGTTATAAAAATACTCCATCGATTATCAGATGGACGAACATATAGAGATATAGCAAAAATGCCAATCAATAGTAATGCTACGGCGATTATTGAGGCAGGACGTATTTTACAACTGGAGGTATTGAAATGAAAATCGTAATTGATATTGATTTTGACGAATTAATAGAAGTGATAAAAAAAGAACCTCAAATTAATGAGGCTCTTAGGAATAAATTAAATATTTTTAATGATTGCACCATCAATAATGGTACATTTTAATGCTGGATGAATAGATCCATTGACAATGCCACTTATGGTGACAGATCCATGTCCAAAAATAGAGCCATTAATAACTCCATTAATAGTGGCATCTGAATCTTCAGAAATAAATAAAGAACCGTTTAACATTCCTGAAAGTACGAGATTAGATTTATTGGTCAAAAGAACATCATTATCTTGTATCCCTGTAATGGTTAAACATTCATTATCCAACTGAAGTTTAGTTTTATTTATTGAATGTATTTTTTTTAGGGTCATAATACTCACCTCCTTTCAGCAAAAATATAACAAAGAAGAGTTGAAAAAAGGAAGAAAAATGAGAGAGTCAATTAAAACAGCATCAGCAATTATAGGGTTCTTTTTCCTAATGGGCTTCTTCGGGCCGACAACTACATGGGCCGGCATGGGAATTAGTTTAGTGGTGATGATTCTATGCTATGTAATCTACCAGGTAGCAAACAATAAGCCACGTAGAAAAAGAAAAAATGCCCTATAGGAATGGCAGTTCCTATAAGGCGCTGATTAAATAAATCCAATTGAATTATAACACAGGAGATTAACATCATGAATAAAAAAGTAGTAGTTGCATCTATGGTTATGAGTGCATTAACAGCGTCTGTATTCGCTGCAGACAATAATTTTATCGGAGGCACAGACAACTCCGTTACTAACGGCGCTAAAAGTGTCGGCGTGGTCGGCTACCAAAATACAGTAGGCGGTAACAATGCGGTAGCTTTCGGTGAAAATAATATCGCCAATGGAACAAATAGCTTTGCAGGCGGGAACGATTCAAAAGCGATGGGTCGAAACAGCTTCGCCTACGGATCCCATGCCGAAGCACTCACCGAGTACACAGTAGCTATCGGCTCCCAAGCACGGACAACCGCCTACGACACTATCGCCATCGGTAACGGTGCTTATGCCAATGGTGAATCGACTGTAGTCATTGGTAGAACTAACACCGTTAACGCGGAAAATGCTACCGTTATCGGCTCGAACAACGGAACAGTGGAAAGCGGCCACGGCGTTGTAGTTGGCTACAACAATCAGGTTCTTGATAACTCTAAAGAGCAATTAGTCTTTGGTTCAAACTCTAAAACTAAAGGCCAAGGCGCTATTGCCGTGGGTACTCACGCGCAATCCGGTGCTATCGACGCCTTGGCTATTGGTAATAATACACTGGCCGACACTCCGAATGGTGTAGCACTTGGCACCAACTCTACCACCGAGACGGCGGTAAGTACCTCTAGTGCCGTAATCGCCGGTAAGACATATAACTTTGCAGGTGACGTAGCGGATAGCACTGTGTCTGTCGGTACAACGGATAAAGCTGGTATGGGCGGTGTTATGAATTACAAACGCACAGTTACCAATGTAGCGGCTGGCCGTATTTCTGATACATCCACTGATGCAGTGAACGGGTCCCAGCTCCATGCCACTATTCAAGCGATTGATAAGAATCACCAAGACATCGCGGACACCGCTAAGGGCCTACTGATGCTAGGCGATATAGTCAATGACCAGCAAGGGGCAATTAGCACTAATACCGCGGATATTAGAGCGGTGGAACATACAGTCGCAGATCATGAACAACGAATCACAACTCTTGAGAATGCACAACATGCAGTCGATAACCGCATTAACGGCATGGGGCAACGCATGAATAAGATGGGCGCATCCAGTGCCGCTCTTGCTGGTCTCCATCCGCTTGATTTCAATGCGGATGATAAGGCTAGCTACGCAGTTAGCTACGGACACTACCGCAATGCGAATGCGATAGCAATTGGGGCGTTCTACCGTCCTAACGAACGCATTATGGTCGGCCTCGGCGCTTCCTTGGGCTCTGAACCGATGTATACTGCAAACATTGCGTTCAAGTTCGGCCCTGGGTCTGACTATGTAGCGGAAGCAAAGGATAAAGATGCACGCATTGCTCGTCTCGAACGTTTGGTGAATGAATTGATTGCTAAACAAGGAGCTTAGTGATGAGTTATTCAAAGGTATTTAATGCTGTAGGAAAGAGCCACGAGGAGTGGCTCGCTTTCCGCCGGACGGGTATTGGTGGCTCTGATATGTCGGCCATTATGGAGATGAATCCATACCGAGATCCTGTGTCTGTGTGGATGGATAAAACCGGCCGCACACAACCAGATACAGAGGGCAACCAATACACCTATTGGGGAACTAAATTGGAGACCCTGGTAGCCGATGAATTCGCCAAAGAGACAGGGTGGAAGGTAAGAAATAATAATTTCACTCTTCAATCTGATGAGCACCCTTGGATGCTAGCCAACATTGACCGCGAAATTGTAGGTATCGATGCCGGATTAGAATGCAAGACAGCATCAGCCTATAAGAAGGAAGAATGGGAAGGCGATAATGTGCCGAATGAATACTACATTCAATGCCAGCACTATATGGCCGTAACGGGTAAGTCGTCCTGGTGGATTGCCTGCCTCCTGGGTGGCAACACATTTATCTATAAAGAGATCCCAAGGAATGAAGATGTCATTGAGGCGATTATCGCTCAAGGCGAGTACTTCTGGAATGAGTTCGTAGTCAAGGATGTAATGCCAGCAACTAATGGCAGTCAGGCTTGTACAGAAGCCTTGAAGGCAATGTATCAGCCACAGGATGACACGTTGATAGAGCTCCCTAGTTCCGCCGAGATATATATCCGGCAATATCTTGATGAGAAGGCTAAGGAGAAAGAGGCAAAATATGCGGCTAATGCTGCCAAGAATGCACTGATGAACATGATGGGCAACAACCAGGTTGGCGTATGTGGCACTCATACAGTGAAATACACCAAGCCAAAGGCTAGGACATCGTTTAATAACAAGGCGTTTGCCGAAGCTCACCCAGATTTATTCAACCAATTTTTAGAGGAGGTCCCAGCAATAGCTCCTCAACTACGTATTAAATAAGGAGGCCTACCATGGCAACTACAAACGGAATTGCACTCAAAAAATCAAATTTAAAGCCTGCAAGCGAGGAAACAACTCTCAAAGGTCTACTAGGTACAGAGCAAGTAAAAAATCGCTTTGAGGAGCTTTTGGGCAAAAAAGCGCCTGGGTTTGTATCGTCTCTCTTGGCTGTCGTAAACAATAATAAACTCCTGGCCAAAGCTGAACCTAAGACAGTCATCTCGGCTGGCGCTATGGCAGCGGCCTTAGATCTCCCAATCAATCAAAATCTTGGCTTTGCCTACATTGTGCCATATGGCAACCAGGCGCAATTCCAAATGGGCTATAAAGGCTATATCCAACTAGCCATGCGGACTGGTCAATATAAGAATATTAACGCCGACGTGGTCTATGAAGGCGAAATCAAGAATGTGAACCGCTTTACAGGGGAGTTCGAGTTCAGCGAGCGAACCTCTGACACGGTAGTTGGTTATATGGCTTATTTCAAACTCACCAATGGATTTGAGAAGTATCTATATATGACGCTGGATGAAATGCAAGCCCATGCTAAGAGGTACTCCCATAATTACAAAGGTGGCACTGATAAATGGGGCCTTACCGATTTCCATACCATGGCCATCAAGACGGTTCTTAAACGTCTCTTGTCCAAATATGGCATCTTGTCCATCGAGATGATGAATGGGCCACAATTGTCCACGGCCCTTCAAAATGACGGCGGTGTGATTAAAGATGAAGGCGACCATTTCGATGCTGACTTTGACGGTGAAACGGTTGACGTGACGCCTGGCGATGAAGTGCCTGATTTTGTGGATCCTGATACAGGTGAAATTGTTAACAATGAGGATATGTTCAAGGAGTAGGAGATGCAGTCGTACATTGATGAGCTGAACGCTTTTAGAAATTGGCTGATGTTTAATCGACTGCCTACTAATGCCATCGGCATGTGGCATGCGCTGATGATGATCAACAACTCATGCGGATGGAAGGAATGGTTTAATTGCCCGAACGCTTTATTAGAGACTTATGGAGGATTCGAGAACAGAATGCAAATTTGCAGAGCTCGTGATTCTTTAGTCAAAGCAGGGCTAATTGAATATCAAGCTGGTGGCAATCAATGGACGGCGAGTATGTATCATTTGGTGTCAATTTCGGAAGTGGCGTCACATTATGTTACGCCACCCGTTACGCCACCCGTTACGCCACCCGTTACGCCACCCGTTACATTACCTAGACTAGACAAAGAAAAAGAAAAAGACATATTAGGGGCAGAGAACATTTTATCTAATGTAGTATGTCAATATTTTCAGCAAATGGTTCGCCCTCTTAATAATTTAATTGAGGCACACGAACTGATGGCACTGTCTAATGATTATGGTGATGAAATTGTCAAAAAGGCGATTGATATATCTATCAAAAATGGTAAGCGATCTTTTAACTATATTAAGGCGGTGGCTAATAACTTAGGGAGTGAATCTCTTAAGAAGCCAACCTCTGCACCTAGCAAAAAGGAGGCTATTGCCGTGGCTAATAGAGTTATTGATTATTTCAGAGAGGAGGATGAACGCCGTGCACAAGAAAGCGGATATAGCGAAAGCGATTGGAGTTCTACAGATAGCTTTTAAAGACGCCCTGCCAGAAGAGCGGTATCAACTGTATGTTGAAGTGTTATCTGATATACATCCGGTAACTCTTATGGCTGCCGTTAAGAGATGCCTTAAAAAGTACAACTTCCTGCCATCGATTGCAGAGATTACTAATGAAGCAGAGTACATTTCTAATTACGTTAATGATCGAGAACAACTGGAAGCTGTAGATGCCTGGGGACTAGTCATGAAGGCCGTAGGATCTTGGGGTTATGAACGTGGTCTTGACCATTTAGAAGGTATTGTACTAGAAACGGCTAAGCCGTTGTGGCGAGATATCTGTTACAACGAGGAAGTTATGGTATCTAGAGCCCATTTTATAAAAGCCTATGATGAAAAGGTTCGGCGCACCAAAGAGAGAAACAAGGTAGCCGAAGTTGTGGATAGTATTCCCGTTATGAAAGCGGCTAGACAGAAAGCGGTACAAACAAATGCACAGTTACAGTTAAGCGCTAAAATCGATGAACTGGCAGAACAGAAGAGTATGGATCATATAGGAGATGACAAGGATGGAAAGAAATTGCCACCGGTGCAACAAGAGATTCAATCCAGATAACAGCGAAAGCGAGACCGTGTGTCAATCGTGTATGGATCTTCAAAAGGCGGGTAAACCGCCAGTGAAATTCAAGCAGTTGACCTGGGTAGAAATGGCTAAGGCTAGACGGGAGAAGTTAATTGATAGCGGTGCTAGATTGTGCATGGCCTGTGGAGAGCCTATTTCTCCGCTAGAAGGACCATCTATGTTCTGCACAGCTTGCTTTAAGAAGAAGGTATGGAATTCGCAAAGCTACCGCCAGCGAACGGCCAAGAAAGTATATCCAAAGAAAACATGTCTATCATGTGGGAAAGAATTCCAACCAACTGATCCAAGACAGCAATTGTGCAGTGCTGAATGTAAACATGCTAGGCATAATTGGAACCAAAAGCAACGGCTGATTCGCATGAAACAGAAAGGAGCCAATCAATGACACGTGAAGAGTTACTTGATGATATTGAGCAGTCATATAAAGAGGAAACGCAAAAGCTGGAGACAGTGAATGTGAGGATCTATTTTAGTGGCTATACAGATTATGAATTTGAATATTGCACCCAGGCAGATGCTGAACGCATGGCACGGGAGGAATGGGAGACCAGCTCTCTTGATGACTGTTGCGAAGCGCAGATTGATAGGGTGGAATAAGGAGAAGCTATGAAGAAGCATTGCTATTGTTGCGGTCGTAAGTTGACCACGCTCAACCAATCGCAACACGATCACATTTGTCGACATTGTTGGGAACGGTGGGGTGTTAGACACCGCATCACAGGGTGGCGGGGCTTTCTATTGGATATGGTGGAGGAACGCTTCACCATATTTCTCATTGCGAGTGCTGTGGTCTTATTGGCCGTCTTGTGTATCTACTGTGTGATGACATGGGGAACACGATGATGATTGATAAGAATACAGTCCTGGTCATATTGGGTCGACCGGCCACCAAGAAGAATAGCAGTAGAATTGTACGTGTTGGCAAGTTTCATAAACCCTTACCATCGAAAGCATTTGTTGTTTATGAAAGAAAAGCATTAGATCAGCTTAAAGACTATGACACGCTGCATTATACTGGGTCCTTACAGCTGACTGTTCGGTACTATCTCCCGGACAGGAAGTGGTGGCCAGACCTAATAGGACTACTACAAGCAACCAGCGACATATTACAAAAGGCTGGGATTTATGACGATGATAAATACATCGTAAGTTATGACGGATCCTGCATTGCTGGACTCGACAAAGAGAACCCACGATGTGAGATTGAAATAAAGGAGTTAGGCCCATGGCTATATTGAAATACAAGAAATTACGGGAAGGAGCGCAGGCTCCCGTGAGAAAAACGGAAGGGGCTTTTTGCTTTGATTTAATTTGTCCAGATGACGTTGAATTAATCGGCGGAAGGCTTGGCCAAATTGTCCCTCTAGGGCTTGCTGTGGAGGTGCCTGGTGGGAACGCCTTAATGATTGCCTTACGGTCCAGCACAGGGGCAAAAACGAATATTAGGCTAGCTAATGGTATCGGTATTATAGACTCTGATTACCGAGGTGAGATTGGATTGATTCTAGACAATATTGGCGTCAGCAAGACCATCATCAAAGCTGGAGATCGTATTGGCCAATGCTATTTAGCCAATGGCACGATTGATGCCTTTGTAGAAGTGGATGAATTGTCTGATACAGAACGAGGTGCTGGCGGATTCGGAAGCACAGGGAGGTAATTATGAATAAAGCAGAATACGATAATGTAAACCGTCCAAAGCATTACGAGATATGGGACGGCCTGGAAGTTAAGGACGTTGTGAAGCTCTTGCTAACACCAGAGGAGTATCGAGGTTGGTGCAAAGGCAACTTATTGAAGTACAGATTTAGGGCTGGTCTTAAGGATCCTAACAAGATTGTAGAGGATATCAATAAAGCCCTCTGGCAGTCTAATGAATTAAATGGAGGCAAGTAATTATGTGGGCATTAGTTATGTTTACCTTGATACCTGGTATAGCGGTTGGACTGATTCTTCAGTCTGTCATGATAGGATTAGCTGTATTTGTTGTTGTGGCTAGCATACTAGCTGCTGTTGTGTGCTTCCAGCTAAGCTTCGTTGATAGTGTTACCAAAAATGCCGCTAAGACATATGCCGATGCGGTAGCAGAGAGATTGGTGGAATATCAGCATGGCAACTAAGTATTTTAATAAATATGATAGGGAGCGAATGATGATATTGGCCTTATTAATCAGCCGGCTACCTGATATCATTGATAATTTCAGCACAAACCTTATGGATAATAAGTTGAGAGGGCGTGTGAAATCGGCATATAAACACCTCAATGCTGTATTTCATGGCGTTCTGGATGATGTGGCATACGAACAAAGAAAACAGCTTCAAAGAGCTATTTATCACCATGACATCAAAGTGTTAGCACAATCTGAATTAACAGCTGAAGAAGCGGATGACAGTAATGATACATTCCTGGATCTCATGGCCGTTGTACAAGAGGAGCGGTGTTACCAATGCAACCTCGATAATATCGAAGCATGTCCTTACCGTATTGCCATGTTGAATTGGTCAGTTCCTGTATTTAATGAGCACTGCGAAGAGGGTGAGTGCCCATATAAAGTTGTGTTAGATTAGGAGGATAGCATTATGAATAGTGAAACATTAAAACTAAAACCTTGTCCTTTTTGTGGGGATACTGCCAAATTAGACTATGACATTCTTGACCAAGCTTTTAGGATAGAGTGTGATGGTTGCTGGGTAGTCATGAATGATGGCATGGATGAAGGTGCAGAGGCGCTTGTGGAAGCGTGGAACACTAGGGTATCAGAATAGCTGACAGACACGAATGTCGGCCTGTTATAAATAACAATCAAAGGAGAAATAATATGAAAACGAAACTAAGAGATTGCCCATTTTGTGGTGGTGAAGATGCTTTTGATGAAGTCGCAGAGGACAAAGTTAAGCTGTTATTTGATCTGCTTATGAAAGAAAACGCTTTTAAAAAACTAGCAGGAGATTATCATCATGAATAATGAAGGCTATCATGACCCCACAGCGGATAAGGCAATAGACAACATATCGGCTGATGACAGCAAGGTAAACCTGGTTATATTAATATGCAAGGCTGCCGCCAAGCTGGCTGGATTTAAAATTTCCAACCGTATTGTACTGATTGACGTTAAGAAGAAGCGAACATGGAGGTAGGCATGACCGCAAAGGAATATGTTAGCCAGCTGATTGGCATTAATGCCCGCATCAGAGAGGTGGAGGTTACGCTGTCGGCCTTAAGGCATGAAAAGGATACGCTTAGAGCTACTCGTTATGATTCAGAGAGGGTCAGCGGGGGAGTGCCAGGGGACCTTAGTGATGTGATCATACGCATTCAGGATGATATTATCCGCTACTATGAAAGGTTGAAGCATTTGAGGGCACTGAAGAATTCGGTGGAGATGACAGTCAGTCAGATTAGAGACGGCCGACATGCCACCCTCTTAATTCTTCGCTATGAGCACCGATGCACCTGGGGATATATCGCTGATGCCTTATCGACTAGTCATAATATCGTGAATGCAGACACTGCAAGGCTAAAGATGCATAAAAGAGCTCTAGAAGATTTGGATGAATTGCTTAGCCGTTCGGAAAGTAACGGTACATTCGTTTCTAATATGCAATAATGTATATGTGAGTAGTTGAGAACTGGGTACACCTCAACGAAAGCCTCCTTTCAGTTTCACACACTCTTACCGCTACGAAACTGTAAAACCGCATAAGAAAACACCAGTCCTTTTGTTGATTCTCTGGCTGGTGTTTTTTTTATATCCAAAATTATGTGATTGAAAACCATACCTTAGTTAACGTGGAATCCTCCAATTGACCATGAATAGACAGCTACTGTAGACAGACGCTAGGGTATGGTTTTGAGTTTCATAAGTATTGTCAGAAAGGAGGTGTTTGCGTGACACCGAAACAAGAAAAGTTTTGTGCCGAGTATCTCGTGGATTTAAATGCCACACAAGCTGCGATTCGAGCTGGGTACAGTGCTAAAACGGCAGAGTCGACGGGTAGTAGATTGTTGAGAAATGTTAATATTAAAACCCACATCGCACTACTTCGCGAGCGAGAGTTCGAGAATACAATTGCGACAGCTAAAGAAGCAGAGGCATTTCTTGCCAAGGCGATGCGGGGCGACATTGATGAGGAAGTCATCGTGACAGAAGGCTTTGGCGATGGTGTGAGCCAAGCAAGAACAGTCACCAAGCAGATATCAGCCAAGGACAGGCTGAAAGCGGCAGAGCTAATTGGAAAACGCAATAGCCTCTTCACTGATAAGGTCGACGTTGATGCAACGATTCGGCCAGTGGTAATAGGGGGCGAAGATGACCTCGCCGATTAATGTTTCACTACCTTCTATAGTGGGTGGTGGATACGGCACCTTTTGGCGCTGGCAAGGCCGGTATCGAGTGGTCAAAGGCTCTCGTGCCAGTAAGAAATCAGCCACAATGGCATTATGGTGCATCGTGAGCATGATTAAATATCCTGATGCCAATCTGTTAGTGGTCCGTAAAACCTATAGAACACTCAAGGACAGCTGTTTTGCCCAGTTGAAATGGGCCATGAGAAGGCTTGGCGTTGAGCAGTGGTTTAAATGCACGGAGTCGCCACTAGAGATTACCTACAGGCCAACTGGCCAGAAGATATTGTTCCGAGGCCTCGACGATCCTCTCAAAGTTACATCAGTAACGGTGGACGTTGGGGCTTTGTGCTTTCTATGGATTGAGGAAGCCTATGAGGTCATGAGTGAGGATGATTTCGACCGCCTGGATGAATCCATTCGTGGTATCTTGCCGGATGGATTGTATCACCAGGTGACGCTCACCCTGAACCCATGGTCAGACAGACACTGGATTAAGAAGCGGTTCTTCGACACGCCAAGCCCTAATGTGTTGGCCATGACCACTAATTACATGTGTAATGAATTCCTGGGGGATTCTGACTTAGCTCTGTTCGAGGAAATGAAGAAGAACCCCAAGCGATATAAAGTCGCTGGCTTAGGTGAGTGGGGTGCGGTTGACGGCCTTGTCTATGAGAATTGGAAAGAGCAAACCTTTACCATTGATGAGGTGCGGAGGCTACCAGGTGCCAAGGCTATATTCGGCCTAGACTTTGGTTACACTACCGACCCGACGGCATTCTTTTGTGGCATCGTAGATAAAAATGAGCGCCGTTTGTATGTGTTTGATGAGCTATATGAGCGCGGATTAACCAATAGAGCTATCGCTGATAAAGTGCAACGCCTGGGCTATGCTAAGGAGACAATCATAGCGGACTGCGCAGAACCTAAAAGTATCGCCGAGCTTCGAGAGTTCGGCTTGCCTAGAGTGCGGGCATCAAAGAAAGGCGCTGACAGTATCCTGAATGGGGTTCAACGAATCCAGGATTACGAGATTATAGTCCACCCACGATGCGTTAATTTCTTGACTGAAATTAGTCAGTATCAATGGGAGAAGGATAGATTTGGGAAGTATACCGGTAAGCCGGAAGACGATAACAACCACTTAATGGATGCCATGCGGTATGCCTTTGAGCCAACCGCTACGATTAAAGGTGGCAATGTTGATATTTATTAGGAGGCTACATGTTACAAGAAAGAGCGGACAGCCTGCAGAACGAGCTGTTCCAACTATTGACCGATGCATATTACGGCGTCGGTCTTTTTTATAAGGGCGCAGGCCTTAAGAAGCACCCTAGGGAAAGTGCTAATAATTTCACCAGTCGCCAACAGCTAGCTTATTACCTCAACTATACAGGCCCTATTGTAGATGCGTCTGTAGCACCTATATTCGCCGATGAAATCAAAAGAGAGTACAAAGGGACGCCGAAGTTCGAGCTCTTCCTTGATGATGTTGACCGATTGGGCACATCGCTCCAAGAATTCATGCGAAGAACGGCGACACAGGCAAAGCTCTACGGCGTTATGTATGTTCTTGTGAATAATGAGGCAGTCATTGGTGATAGCTTGCAAGATGAGCTTGATAAGAGAGCGCTTCCGTTTGTTTCCGCTATCAAGCCTGTTGACGTAGAGCACTGGCTCTTCGATGAACGTGGTCGCATGATTGAGTTTACCTATAAGGACGTGATACTCAATGACGAGGACGATCTTAAGACGCAGTATTACGAATGGACCACGACCACATGGGCTGTATACGATGAGAATAAAGAGCTCATTCGCCATGGCAACCATAATCTTGGCCGTATTCCTGTAGTGCAGTGGCACTCTCGTAACTTGGCGCCTACTGATGTGTTGCCACCGAGCGAATTCTTATCTGTGGCGCAGACAAACTATCACCTCTATCAGCTGTGTTCCTGGCATACGCAGATATTGCGTGACCAAGCCTTTAATATCTTGACCATGCCTGATTATGGGCAACAGGATGTAACGATTGGCACGAACAACTTGCTGACCTATCCAGCTGATGCCACCCACCCACCAGCATTTATTGCACCGAAGTCTGAACCAGCTCAAATGCTGACTGACCAGATTGACCGCCTCATCAAGGAAATGTATCGCATGAGCGGTATTGACTCGGTGGTTGGGATTGAGTCATCTAAGTCTGGGGTGGCTAAACAGTGGGACTTTGAACGCACTAACCAACGCCTGGCTGACTTTGCTATCCAATGTGAGCAAGCGGAACAGCGCATTATTGAGTTGTATCAAGCATGGAGCAACGAGTCCTTTGACTATGTATGCGAATATCCACGTGATTTTAGCATTGGTGATGTAGCTGAAAGCCTTGCGAATGCACAGAGCGCTCTCGACCTTGGATTCAACTCTAAGACATATAAGCAAGAGGTGGCCAAGAATGTATTGGAAGCATATCTGCCTAACATAGAACCAGATGTGTATGATGCCATTATCGATGAATTAGAGCAGGCCTTTGATGACGCAGAAAAGGCGACAGCTATGCTACGAGATAATATTGACGAAGGAGTACATGTAGATGCCGATGAAGCTGGACAAGACGGACAAGGTAATAACCAAGTTCGAGGAGCTGGTGAAGGCTCTAGTGAAGAAGGGACTGACTCCGAAGCAGGCAGTGGACTTCGCCTATAAAAAGTTTCCAGTCATGCAGACCATGCATGATGAAATTTATGGGCAACTGGGTAATGAAATGGTTCGGGGGTATGGTGGTGACCTACCCCACGAGGCCATAGCTGATGCCCTGGCGCTTTCGTGGACAGGTGATGGCCTAACGCTATCTGATAGAACCACAGCAGGATCTAAGATTGTAAAGGGCTTTGTCAGGTCGACGATTGAGCAGGAGATTAGGAAGGGCACCAATTATAAGAAGCTGGCATTGAAGTTGTTTAATGGATACAAGCAAGGCGGGTTGATTCCAGAGCAGGATATACCTAAGTTCATGAGTAAGCTGATTCATGCTAGTGTGGGGCCTGGTTACAATCAGAAAGCCTTTGATAGAGACTTCTCCAAGGTGGAGAACCAGGTAGCAAAGCTTAACACGCCAGGCATGAGGGCGGCCTACACGGCTCTCCTAGGTGCCATAGAAGCCCGCAACGACCAAAAGCTCAACAAAGCTATATATGGAGCCACACAGGAGCGGACACGGTACTTTGCTGAACGCATCGCTCGTACTGAAATGGCCAGGGCCTACAATGACGGCGCCATGGCCAAGTATATGGAAGACGACGATATAGAGGCCGTGCAGTGGAAGCTTAGCAGTGCCCATCCTTGTTATGACATATGCGACTTATACGCCAACGCTGACCTATACGGCTTAGGTAAGGGGGTATTTCCAAAGGATAAAGTCCCAATGTTGCCAGCTCACCCTAATTGCATGTGCCACTTAAAACCTGTAGTGGTCTCACAGTCAACAAAAAGGCTGCCACACGAGCGTTTTGAACAAGGTGCTAGAGCATATATATCAACCGCATCAAAAGCTCATAGAGAGCGATTATTTGGAAAGTTTGGGAGCAAGCTAGTAGAGTCTGGTTCTCCCGTAGTTAATCATCTAAGAAATTACAATAAACAGCATATGGTCTCTAGGCTTAGTGAAGTTGAAGAAGATCATAGCGATACATAAACACAGCATGCCCCTTGGTGCTAATTGACCTTGGGGCATTTTTCATGCCAATTCGTAGGAGAACGGTTGGCATTTTTTATGAAACAGGAGGTTTCAAATGACATTAGCAGAGATTTATTCCGCGTTGGAGAATGTGGAAAACGGGAACGCACTCATTACTGGCATTAAGGCAGAGCTCGCCAAAGCTAATAATGATGCACGTGGGAACAGAGAGGCCAAAGAAAAGGCGGAGACGACTCTCCAAAGCTTACAGGCTCAACTGGCAGAACTACAAAAGGAAAACGAAGGGTACAAAGCGGAAAGCGGTTCTAAGAATTCTGAATTGGCAGAATTACAGAAGCAAGTCCAAGCCCTCATGAAGTCTAATGAAGAGGCCAAAGCAAGAGCGGAAGCGGAGAACAAAGCACGCATTGATGCGGAAATCCTTTCCCAGGTAGTTGATTCCTTAACTAAATCTAATGCTATGGATCCGCAAGAGTTCGCTGCATTGATTACCCCTAAGATTAAAGTAGGGGAAGATGGTTCCTACGGTTACATAAAGCAAGATGGAACAAACGGAACGATTGCGGACGCAACTGCTGAATGGCTTAGTGGCAAACCTTGGGCTGTGAAGTCCACACAAAACCATGGCTCCGGAGATGGTAAAGGACCAAACCAACCACAAGGCGTAGATGCTATTGCTAAAGAATTTGGCGACGCACTTGGTATTTAATGAAAAGAGGTATTTAAATGGCTATTAATACTTTGGAATACGCAAAGATTTTCCAACAAAAATTAGACGAACAAATGTTGGCAGGTGCAACCTCCGGCTGGATGGAAGCAAATGCTGCCCTCGTAACTTATAACGGCGGCGACACTGTACGCATGCCTAAAATCTCCACATCTGGCTTGGGTAACTATGACCGCGATAACGGCTTCGCTCAAGGCTCTGTGACACTTTCCTACTCCGATTACAAATTGACACAAGACCGTGGTCGTACATTCCAGCTCGATTCCATGGATGTTGATGAAACTAACTTTGTAGCGGCTGCAGGCAACGTTATGGGTGAATTCCAACGTTTGCAAGTAATCCCAGAAGTGGATGCTTATCGTTACTCTAAATTGGCAGCATTAGCTACTAATGCGGGTCATGCATCCGCAGGTAATACATTGACTAAGGACAACATTCTTGAAAAGCTCGACGCTGATATCTTGGCGATTCAAGATAAAATCGGCGCTGATGAACAACTCGTTGTCATGATGTCTACTCCTGTTCGCACATTGCTCAATGGCGCAAAAGGAATTGACCGTTATTTGGCCGTAACTGATTTTGAAGCTGGTGCCGTAAAGACAACTGTTCAGTCTTACAACGAATGCCCTATCTTGGGTATCCCATCCGCTCGTATGAAATCCGCTTATGTGTTCCAAGACGGTAAGACTTCCGGTCAAGAAGCTGGCGGTTTCAAAGCTGATACAACAGCTAAAGATATCAACTGGATCATTGCTGCACGACGCGCTCCTATTGCTGTGTCTAAGACCGATAAAGTCCGCATCTTCACACCTGAATTGAACCAAAAAGCAGACGCTTGGAAGCTTGATTATCGTAAATTCCACGATATCTGGGTACCTGCTAACAAACTCGACGGTGTATTCGTAAATACTAAATAGGAGACTTCCTTATGCGATTGGTTAGATTGAATGAAGTCAAATACACAGATAATGAGGCTCATATCCAGTCCTTAATTGAGGACGGATTCGTGCCACATGAAGTTGTAGAAGCTGACGAACCTAAACCTGCCCGCAGAGGTCGCCAACCTAAAGCTGTAGCTGACGATGAATAGTCGAGCCATCTTCCAAAAACGCCTAAGCCTGGCAGTTAAAGAAGCCACGGAAGAGGTAGCGGAAGAAGCACGTGAGCATCACAGGTATACATCAAGGACTGGTAACTTGGAGCGAGCGATTGACACGTCATATGGTAGTGAAGGACTGATAGGGTATGCCTTTCTAAATACAGGAACGGCTCCCTATGGGCCTTTTGTACATGAGGGGACTAAACCTCACGACATCTTCCCTAGAGGGCGTAAAGCACTCCGTTGGGTAGGTAAAGGTGGTAGCTCCTTTATATTTGCCAAACGTGTTCATCACCCTGGCACCAAAGAGGACCAGTTCTTGTTCGATGCTCTGGATCGCAAACGTGAAGCTATTCATGCGATATTCTCACGGCAGGTTGGGAATTCCCTCGATGAGGTCGTGGCAGATATGGAAGCAGGTACTCGTAAGACGACCCTGCGCATTAATTTATAAGGAGTCCCTATGCTGTATGTATATGAAGATATGACGTTTGATGACGAGCTCCTTGGACAGAACGTTACGGCGTCCAATCTAGCAAAGGGTGAACAGTGGATGTTTGTCCTTGCAAAACAGCTAGGGGTGGCTCATGAGGACGTAGTTCGGTCATTTATCGTGGACGAGCTCGTAACCCTCTATACCTATAGGGAAGTATGCATGAACAAGGCATCTTCGCTTACAGGGCAATATAGCCGTACTGGTGAGGACGATGACTTCTACTCTAAGAAGCTTAAGTTCATCAACGACCGGCTGGCAGTACTGGAAAAGCAGATAACTGCCGAGCAACTAACTGGCCAACCAGCTAAATATAGCGGATTCCGAACTGTTCCGCTTTATCGAGGTGGGTAGTATGTGGTTAGAATTGTTGCAAAAAATTCAGGATGTAATTGAACGCTCTGGGTTTGATGGCCAAGTAAAATTAGGGTTCTTAAATCCTAAGAATGCGGGCATTAATGAGTTCGGTATGGTGTTTCTAGGTAGAGGCGAATGCTCTCCTATCGATGACCAGGTTCACAATATGCTTAGCCAGGAGTTCTATCTGGAAACCTGGACTCGGTGTGATGAGGCTGATTTCGAGAAGGCTTATGAGTCAATCGCCAAGCTAGAAAGCCTTATTGAACGCGTCATGACTAAGTTCCGCACTGACTGTGGCGAGTTAAAACCTGATGCGTGCATCCTTCCTAACAGTGGATTCCAGATTGTGGATATCCGCTGTACTAGTAAAGTCGATGACCGAGATACTATGCGGCCGTTCATTGGAACGCAGTATAGATTCGAGGCTCGCATGTATGATCTCAATCAAGATACTAAAGGAGGTATCTACTAATGGCAGAACCTAAATTGTATGTTCCTGCTGAAAAGGCTATGCCTACAGCTGGTAAAGATTATTTGCTATATTTGAACGTCGGCACTGATGAAACAACCGGCGCTAAGTGGCTTTTACTCGGTGGCCAACGCTCCGGTGACTTGTCCCGGAAGTCCGACTCTATCGATGCTTCTAACAAGAGCTCCGGCGGTTGGAAATCTACTATTGCTGGCCTTAAAGAATGGTCTTTCTCCTTGGAAACATTGTTGTTGCCTCAAGAAGATTCTTTGAAGCTCTTGGAAAAAGCATTCTTGGACGGTAAGAACGTTCATATTAAATTCGAACGTCCGGACAAGTCTTTCTATACTGGCATTGCGTCCATTACCGAGCTCTCTATGCAAACTCCACACGACGGTGTGGCTACCTATAAAGGCTCTTTGAATGGCGTAGGGCCATTGTCTGAATTGCAACCAGCTCCAGCTGGTGCATCTCCAGTTGTTGGGGGCTAATAGCCCCCTTTTATCCTAAATTTAGCGCTATATAAATAGGAGTTGATTACTATGAAAACAGTCAAATGTAATTATTTTGGGGATAACGAATACATCATGTTCAATATGTCCCGTCTTATGGAATTTGAGGCTGCCATTGGAACAACCATTGGGGAGCTCTTGCAAACCACTAGCTGGCCTATCAATACGATCATCACAGGATACTTTATCGGCATGAAGCAGTATAAGCGAAATGCTCAAAAGTATTATGAATTGTGCGATAATCTATTGAGCGATGAAAGCCAAGACATGAGCTTGCTAGCACTCCAAGCCCCACTTATGAAGGCATTGGTAGCGAGCGGTGTGTTCGGCTCTAAAATGTATTACAACATGTTCCCGGAAGAAATGACGGAAGATGACAAGTTGGCTGTTGAAGAAGAGGGTAATGCAATAAAAAACTAGATGGGAGCCTTTTGGCTCCCTCTTTTGCTTTATGGGTAAGAAATGCCGAGGATATAGCTTACAGCTTGCTGGATCTAAAGCCTTGGGAGCTCATGAAGTTGCAACCTATGGAGTTCAAGAAGCTGGTGCGTGGCTATGAGAAACGTCAGAGGGCTATCGACACGAGAAATGCCTTTTGGGTAACTCAATTGGTCAATACCCAGCTGAAGGAACCGATTACCCCTATGGACTTCATTAAATTAATCTATCCGCCAACTGCCGCTGAACGCAAAAAGGCAGAGGCGGACTTTATTCGTGAATTTAGAGAGGCAGGGGGTGAAATTTAGACAATGGCACAAACCAAAATTGGGATACAGATTAGCGCCAACGGTAGCCAGGCTAGTGCGGAAATTGACAAAATCAAATCTAAGATTCAGTCCATGTCTAGCCAGGTGTCTAAAGGCATAGAGGCAGCAGCTGCTGTGGCTGGCATCAGTATGATGGGCATGGCCTTGAAAGAGGTAGCCACGACGGCAGCACAAACGGCTGACCGATTGACTAGTATTAGATCCCGACTCAACTTGGTTAATGACGGGACGCAGACCACTGCGGACCTCATGAATAAAATCTATGATGCGGCACAACGGACACGTGGTGGCTATGATGACATGGCTGATAGTGTGGCTAAGCTGAACATGTTGGCCAAGGACGCATTTAGCTCAAACGATGAAGCAATTGAATTCGTTGAGCAGATGAATAAGCAATTCAAAATCTCCGGCGCTTCAATTCAAGAATCTAGTGCGGCTATGTACCAATTAACGCAGGCAATGGCAGCCGGTAAGCTTCAAGGTGATGAATTCCATTCCATTATGGAAAACGCGCCAATGCTGGCCCAATCGATTGCTAAAGAAATGGGCATGACCGTAGGCGAGTTGAAGAATGTCAGCTCGGAAGGCATGATCACAGCGGACGTCATCAAGAACGCCCTGTTCAACAGTGCAGAGGAAACTAACGCCAAATTCGCAGAGATGCCTATGACCTTTGCCGAAGTGGGCCAATCCATTCAGAATGAGGCTATTATGGCGTTCCAACCAGTACTGGAGCAGTTGTCCTCTCTTACAGCGGACGGTGCGTTCCAGGACTTCGTAGGTGGTATTGCTGTAGCCTTTAGAGCTATGGCAGCAGCCGCACAGGTATCTATATCTGTCATTAGTGGCGGATTTAGCGCCATGGGTGTTGCTATATCTACCGTTACAGGCATCGCCAGAAGCTTTGGCACATTGTTCATTACGACCATGCCGAGGGTATCTGCTGCAGTGGTAGCTGTAGTAGCTGGGTTTACCTTGTACAGAACAGTGCTGGCACTGTGTTCTACTCAAGTAGCGGCGTTAACGGTTAGGACGGTGGCCCTTAGAGTGGCAGAAGTAGCAACTGCTGTTGCAACGAAAGCCTTAGCAGTAGCGACCGGTGTTGTTCGCACGGTCATGGCAGGTACGGCTGTAGTTATGTCCCTTTTGACTGTAGGGACAGCTACATTACGAGGCCTCTATACTGCGTTGCGTGGAGCTACATTGGGAGCGTCTGCAGCGCAAGCTGTATTAAACGCTGTAATGCGTGCGAACCCTGTAGGCATAGTCATTACAATCATCGGCGTTTTAATTGGCGTATATGTAACCGCCAGTGCTGCCGCTAATGGATTCGGTGAAACCATGCGGAGTGTCTGGAATACAATCGTTCACACCGTTACATGGGGAGTTAACCAGGCCATCAGCCTTATTAATATGCTGATTAGTGCCTTGAATGCTGTAGGTAACAAAGTGGCGAGCGTATTTGGTACAACATTTACAGCCATTGACCAAATCAACCAAATCAGCGCTGATAGTGCTCAAGAATTCGCTGACAGTACCGCCAATACAGTTAGCCAAGTGTTCGACGGCGTATCCGGTGGCGGAGGCGGTGATATGGCGTTTGGTGCTGCTGGTGGTGGCGACGACGCCGGAGGAGCAGGAGGCGGTGGCCATGGCGGTTCTGGCGGCGGTGGTGGAGGAGGCGCTTCTGGCGAGGATCTAGCTAAAGAAGCCAAACAAACACACGAGAAGATTCTGCAATCGTTCCTGGAAATGATGGGCAAGAAGAGGGAGCTTGTAGAAATCGACTACAAGAACGAATTGGACGAGCTCAATAAATCCAAGGATGCTAATGAGAACTACCAAGAGGACTTGGCTAATCTGAATGCGGTGTATGCGGATAAACGTATCAAGGCAAAACAGGAAGAAGTTAAGAAAATCTTGGATATCGAGAACACTGTCCGGGACTATGTGAAGGATTTCAACTTCAATACAGCGGACAAGGATTCCACCGGTAGTGTGTCGCCTATGACCCAATTGCAGAAGGACTACGAGGACGGCATCAACGAAATCGTAGACAAATATGCAGATATGCAGAACAGCTTCATCAAAATGGATAAGATGGAGCAAGAAGCATATATCAAAGCGCTAAAAGATAAAGGCGTGGCCTTTGAATTGAGTGCAGACGGTGAGATCTCCTTTGAAGAGATGAAGAATGAAGAGCTTCTGGCAAAGCAGAAGGAATTCAACGAGAAATCTGCCCAAGCCCACCGCGAGCTACAAGAGCAAAAGTGGGAAATTGACGAGGCTATGAGGACGCAGAACTTCGAGGCCTTGCAAGCAGCTCTTGATGACGAGTATATAGCTCAACAGCAACATTACGACACGATGAAAGAGCTAATGACTGACTATAAACAAGCGGTTATGGACAGCCATTGGAACGGTTTACAAGTCATGTGGGACGCAGCAAGTGCTGGTGTGGATAAGTTACAAGAAGGCATTTCTGGTCTATTGCAAGGGACTATGTCTGTAACGCAAGCCTTCCAAAATATGGGCAAAGCGATTCTTAAGACAATCTCCGATTCTATCGCTCAATGGATAGCTGGCCAATTAAAGCAAGCTATTCTTGGTAAGATGCTACAGTCTCAACAAACAGCCGCTAGTATCGCAGCCGCACAAGCTCAATTGCCAGCCTGGAGTGCTTTGGCGCAACAGGTATCTATGGCAACGTTTGGCGCTAGTGCAGCGTCTGGTATGGCCGCATGGAGCAGTAGCACCGCCGCAGGGATCGCACAATCCACATCATTATTTTCTGTAGGTGGCAACATGGGCGGCATGGCTAGCTCTGGCACTATGTCCTGGGATAGCCTGAAAGGCTTCGACAAGGGCATGCTTCGTATGGCCGAAGGTGGTCTTGCCTATGGTCCTACCTATGCACAGATTGGCGAGGGTCGCTATGAAGAGGCGGTTATTCCGCTCTCTGACACTGTTTTCAGTCGCCTGGGTGAAGGTATCAACAGAGCTGGTGGTAATGGTGTAGGCGGTGGCCTTACTCTCAATGTGAACGCCATTGATGCACAAAGCTTTGGCGACTTCCTGGACTCTCGTGGTGGTCGAGCACTGCGTCAATTCTTAGTCAACCAGGATCGTGAATTTATTAATACAGCGGGGACGTGGTAGTATGGCAGATTTAGTTAAATTCCCAAGGATCATATCGCTTGCCTGGAAGTCTACAAAAGCCCAGAAGTGGGATACAAAAAGTAAGACGGCCGGTAGTGGTAAGGTCCGCACGATGACGACGTGGAAATATCCGCAGTATACGATTACCACTGAATTCGCTGTATTGACGCCTGATGAATATAAGGAACTCATGGGCTTCTATGCTAAGACCAGAGGTGGCACCATTCCATTCCTTTGGTTGGATCCAGAAGACAACCAAGAGAAAGGCATACGCCTTGGCGTTGGGTCTGACGGCTCCTGGCAAGCGGTGCGTAAATTTGGCGACTTCTTGGAGCCTGTTTACTATGTTGAGAATGTCAAACTCTACGCAGATGGTCATGAGGTTCAATGTGTGAGTGATAAGGGCGTAATTAAGCCGGCTAAGGGGTCAAATGTCGCCCCTACGGCCGTTATTACAGCCGACTATACTTACTATTGGCTAGTGCGATTTAGTGGCGATATGACGGCAGAATACGTATTTACAGACTTCTATAAATCCAAGTCATTCAAGTTAATCTCTACCAGATAGGAAGGAGCAGGTATGAAAGACGCAAGCGAGGCGCTTAGACAGCACCTAAATAATGATAAATATTTCTTGTCCTGCGACCTGTATGAGTTGCACCTACGGAGTGGCACATCCTATTACTGGGGCGATGCTGATGCGGACGTATCCTATAACGGACATGTCTATAAATCCAACGGGCCTATTATTGTCCGTGATAAGATTTCGACAAACAGCACGGTGAGCGTCGATAAGATGAGCATTACAATCTCCACAAACGAGCAAGACCAGATTGGCGGTGTGCCAATTATGGCTGTGGCTCACAATGGTGGCTTTGACGGCGCTCAAATGACGCTTAGAAGGGCTTTCTTTGACGATGACTATAAGATTATTGGAGTAATTGGCTTATTCACTGGCTTGTGTGAGGTCTCCCAAGGGGGAGGCCTTACATTAAAGCTCAATGTTAAATCCATTGTGCAAAAGCTCAATATCGAATACCCTAATCGGCGTTATTATCCACAGTGTCCATTCAGTATCTACTCTAAGGAGTGTGGCGTGGATATCCATAACTTCCGTAAACAGGGGAAGGTAACTGGCATAGGCTCTGGACCTAATGCTGTGAGTATCGATATACCATTCGAGAATGGCTACTATGCTGCCGGTGGTATTGATTGGCTGACAGGGCCGTTGGCTGGCCAATCTACGCAGATTATCAGTAGTAATGACGGCATGATTCTGTATATGAGTGCCTTAGAAGTCAAACCTAGGGTGGGTGACCAATTCTACATTTATGCTGGGTGCAATAAGACCCCAGAGGAATGTAAGAAGAAATTTAATAACTGGTCCCGTAATCGAGCAACGCCTTATGTTCCGTTAAAGGAGAGCATACGATGATGATTAATCAAGTAACTGGACAAAAGATTGCCGATGCTGCTAGAGAATGGCTAGGCACGCCATACGTTAATAATTCCATGGTCAAGGGCCAAGGGGTTGACTGCTCCTATCTACTGGTGGGTGCATTTATTGACAGTGGTGTTATGGCTCCTGACCGCCTGGTGATTGAGGATTACTCCAATGAGTGGCACTTACACCACTCTGAAGAGAAATACCTAAAATATGTCCAGCAGATTGCTGATGAGGTGTCTGCTGACAAACCGTTACAGGTTGGGGATATCTTGCTCTATCAGTATGGGCGTTGTATCAGTCATGGTGCTATCTATATGGGAGACGGCGTTGTTATTCATGCTTTTGTAGACCTGGGTGTGATCCTATCTAAGTTGGACGATACGATCTTCTATGATGCTAAAGGCCGCAGTAGATTACGCGCTGTTTATCGATTGAGGGAGGATGATAAGTAATGGGGTTCTTATTTAACAAGGGCCATAATTCCACCAACCGGGCTGACATGATTGCTGATTTCCAAATCAATACCGCATCATATGGCGAGGTCGTACCTGAAATTCTAGGAACTACTCGTGTAAGCGGTAATATCATCGATTATGAGGACTTTACAGCACACGAACATAAAAGCACCACTCGGACTGGTAAAGGTGGCAAGTCAAAGCATACTGAAATCACCTACACCTATACGGTAGCGGCGGCTATTGCTCTGTGTGAAGGACCTATTCAAGGTGTTGGCCAAGTATGGCGAGATAAGGAAATCTATACCTATCCTAATGAAAAGATTGAGCTGACTTTATTCAAAGGCGATAATGGTCAGGCTCCATGGCCTTATATGACTTCAAAGCACCCTGATAAGGCATTGCCATATAGTGGTCTTGCCTATATGGCTGGTGTTGTTGACCTGGGAGACCGTGGTAGCTTGCCACAGTACAACTTCGAGGTCAAAGGCAAACTCTTGGACACTGGCGATGGTATAGACGTAAACCCAGCGGATTATATCGAACATGTGCTCCATGCAGTGGGCGCTAATGTGGCGATTGACGGCATTGATAATTTCAGGGCCTATTGTAAGGCGGCCGATATTCTCATTAGTTCTCCTCCTGACCAAAAGAGCACCAAGGCACAACAAGTGATTAACGATATCGCTGAAATTACTAATTGTCTTGTATTCTGGTCCACTGACCGGCTTAAAATCGTGCCTCTAGCCGATAAGCCAATCGGTGATTGGTCACCAGCTAACCAGATTCAGTACGATCTGACCGCTGATGACTTTATCCCAGGATCTGACGGACAGCTGATTCTATATAAACGGAAGGATACAAGTGAGGCCTACAATGAGGCCACCGTTGAATTCATCAATCGTGCCAATGGGTACGAGAAGGAGACAGTATCCTTTGAGGTAGTCGCTGATGTTCAAAAGAACGGCTTAAAGCCTGCTAGCAAAAAGACGGCCCATTACTTCTATACGAAGGCAAGGGCTCAATACTATGCTGAACAATTGGCCATGAAGCGACTCTACCAAAAAACGCAGTACACATTCCGACTGGACTGGGCATTCTGCACATTGGAAGTAGGGGATTTGGTGACATTAACCGATGAAACCTGCCAACTTGATAAGCAGATAGTAGTCATCACGGCGGTTAATGAAGCGGCTGATGGTCAGTTAGAGTTCACGGCCGAAGGTAAACCAGCAGGGACATATGCTCCCGCTCGTTATGACGTTCATGAAAACGAACGGCCTTTTATTGACTACAATCAACCAGCCCCAAGTGTTAATGATGTGGCAATATTCCAAACAGTAGGTGACGTAGGTGGTAACCAGGTATTCGTAGGGGTCAATGCTCCGAGTGGCTGGGGTGGCTGCTCTGTGTGGCTGTCAGACAATGATGAAAGCTATCGCCAGATAGGGACTATCAGTCAGCAAGCTCGTATGGGACGCCTACTGACGCCATTAAGTACATCCAGCGATGCGCTCACTGTAAAGCTCAATACGGGCAGCCTAAAGGGTGGCACTCATGTTGATGCGGAACGTGCTAACACGTTGTCCTGGATAGATGGCGAGGCGTTATCGTATGAGACTGCACAATTGCAGACGGACGGCTCTTATCAACTCTCCCACCTAGTGCGTGGACAATATGCGACGGTAGCATCTAATCATGCCAACGGTGCCCGCTTTATTCGTGTAGATGAGGCTCTCTTCCGCTATCCATACCGTAAGGAGGATATTGGTAAGAAGATATACCTCAAGTTTACCTCTATGAACCTATTTGGTTCTAATGAACAGGGGCTGGATGAAGTACAGGCTTACCCATATACGATTGTTCCGTACTATATTCCAGAGGTCTCCAATCTAACGCTTTATACCAAGTATTACGAGATTGGTAATGGGGTTCTTTCCTTTGATGTGGTGGCTCAATTCGATACACCAACCATTACTAGCTTGGATACAGTAGAGCTTTGGTATCGTGAACCTGGCCAAGAGTGGAAGTATGGCGGTGCTGGCGAAGGTCAGATTTCCGTGAGTGGCTGTGAGCTGGGTAAGACCTACGAGGTCAAGGTTCAGGTAAAGGATACTCATGGGAATACATCACAAGGCGTGACGAAGTCGATATTGGTAGAGATGAAGAGCGAAGTGCCGAACGCACCGCAAGGATTTTCTGTATCCTTTAGCGACATGGCCGAGTTCAACTGGCTAGAGGTTCGTAACGCTGACGTAGATTTCTACGAATTGCGGACTGACATGAGCGCTGGTAACACTGCTGGATTGATTGCTAAGAGCAACAATACGACTTGCCGAGTAGCTCTTACTGAACGGAGTGCAAAGGTCTACCTGGTAGCCCATAACCCAAGCAAAGGCTATGGTGTGCCTGCAGAATTGACCTATAACGTGCCTGTCCCTAAGAAACCTACCAAGGTTACAGCGACAGCTAATATCGGCGGCATAGGGGTCATATTTGAAAGTATTCCGCCTAATTGCAAAGGGGCCAATGTGTATGTTGATGATAACGCCTATTACACAACATCTAATGCGATGAATATACCGCTGACACCTGGTGTCTATCGTGTGAAGGTGGCCTATGTCGATATGTTCGGTGAAGGGCCTCGGACTGATGACCAACTGGTAACGGTAAAAGCTACGATTCCGGCCGATATGATCACGGAGGAAAGCTTAGCCAATGCCAACCTAGCCGGTAAGGTCAAGGAGGCAGTGGACAACGGTACAGCAGAAATTAAACAGGAATATACCCAGTTAGTAACTGATTTGAACGCTGACCCTGCCCATTCTAAGTTCTCTGCCATTACTCAACTGAATAACGGTCTAGGCCTTACTGTTAAGAAGGATAATATCATCTCGGCTATTAACTTAAGCCCTGAAACGATTACTCTTGACGGTAAGTTTGTTCATATTACTGGCGACACGAAGTTCGACAACAATGTCATAGCTCCTGGCATGATTCAGGCCGGTGCTGTCACTGCCGACAAGCTAAAGGTAGATAGCCTATCCTCTATCACTGCTACGATTGGTACTTTGCGCACTAAAACGACTGGGGCAAGGGTTGAAATTAGCGACAATCTAATTCAAGTGTTTGACGACAACAATACGTTACGAGTGAGGTTGGGTTTATGGCAAGACGATTGATTAATTTTATAAAAAGAATCT
>ERZ1026901.617-NODE-617-length-26829-cov-6.307985_pt1 | contig 26829 bp, 12 predicted proteins | sample MGYA00380179_ERZ1026901 | MGnify/ENA primary metagenome ERZ1026901 (study PRJEB33269, sample SAMEA4719815) | human gut metagenome | biome: human-associated habitat; feature: organic feature; material: feces | place: Cameroon | collected 2013-10 ... | reverse complement strand
CGATAGAGAACACGTTAGAGTTGCCGTAGCCCACGAGAGCGATGGCAGCCCACAGCTCCCACTTCTCTGTGCCGAACACGAAGCCCACCATGGCGAGAGCCATCATCACGACGATGATCGCGAAGAAGGTGCGTATGTTGAGCTTGCGCATGATGATGGAGCCGGTGAAGCAACCCAAGGTACGGAAGGCGAAGTAGATGCTGGTAGCATATTCAAACTTGCTCAGCGTGTCGCCGTCGGTGCCGAGGCGCTCAAGCATGATCTTTGGAGCCACAGCGTTGGTGCCCACGTCAATGCCCACATGACACATGATGCCGATGAACGAGAGCAGGATGAGCGGTGTGCCGAGCATCTTCACGCTGTCCATGAAGCCCGATGCCTTGCCCTCGACAGGCTCCTCCTCGATGTTGGTGAGTCCGAGCGAGAGGGTTGCGATCATGCCGATGACGAAGAACAGGAGGAAGAGAATGCGCCAGCTCAGGCCGAGGATGGGAGCCGATGTTGTTGCGCCCCATGCTGCGATGAGCGGAGCGATGAACGAGGCGATGGCCTTGACAAACTGTCCGAAAGTGAGCGTCGAGGCGAGGTGTCCCTTCACGAGCATGGTCACCAGCGGGTTGATGCTCGTCTGCATGATGGCGTTGCCTATGCCGAGGAGCGAGAACGAGATATACATGAGCCAGAGCTGGCTCTGCGGTGTGGGCATGAAGCTGTCGAAGAGCGGCAGCAGCACAGCCACGGTTGTCACGATGAGCGAGAGCATGACGGTCTTCTTACGTCCTATCTTGTTCATGAGCATGCCCGTAGGCACAGAGAAGATAAGGAACCAGAAGAACACGAGCGAAGGGAAGAAGTTGGCAGCAGAGTCGCTCAGTCCGAAATCTTCCTGCATGTTGTTGGACACAGCGCCGACGAGGTCGACGAAACCCATTGTGAAGAAGGTAATCATCACAGGTATGAGTGTCAGTTTGCTTGAGTTTGAACTGTTCATTTAGCTATAGGATAAATAATTTTTTGTTTTCTTTATTTGTTCAGATTGTAAACCACATATTTTGCCTTGCCCTTTACCAGCACCTTGTTATAAGGCTTGGTCGGGAACACGAGGTTGGTCATAGCCATCTTGCCGTCGGCATCGAACGCCTCGATGCTGCTGCGGTCGATGAAGAGGCGGAGCTGTGACATCTTGCCGTGAACTGGAGCCACGGTGAGGGCAGCGAAGTCGTCGCTGAACTCTTTCTGTCCGCTCTTCGTGCGGTCCATGGCGAACGTGCGGCTCTTCTCGTCGTAGGTCATCACCACCTGCTCACCCTTGTCGTTGGCGAGGGTTATGGTGGCGTTGCCCCTGAGCGTCACGACCATCTCGCAAGCTTCGGTAAGGGTCTTTGTAGCCTTCTTCGGGCGTGCTGCTGCAAGCTCGGGTGAAGGAGTGACGCCACAATAGGTCTGGCCCTGATACTCATAGAGGTCGAGGTCGCGGGGCACCGAGTTGGCAGAGCGGTACTGCATTGTTGGCACTTGGTTGGCATACTGCCAGTTGCTCATCCACGCCATAGCCACGCGACGGCCGTCGGGAGCGTTGTCGAAGGTCACGGTGGCATAGTGGTCCTTGCCATAGTCCATCCACTTGGTCACCTCGGAAGCCGACTCGCATGTGAACTTATGTCCGTCAAACTGTCCGACGAAATATTGTGTTGCTGAGCCGCCGAACGGGCCGCCGGGGTTGATGTTGCAGAGAAGCATCCACTTATACTGGTCTGTGCCGCGCACCTTCATCTTCATGAGGTCGGGACACTCCCACACGCCGCCGTGGTTGCCATACTCGGCACCAAACTGGCTCTCCAGCTTCCATTCCTTAAGGTCTGCCGACGAGTAGATGTCCATGTGCTGTCCTTCGGCCATGATCATGTTCCAGCGTTTGATGTCCTCGTTCCAGAACACATGAGGGTCGCGATAGTCGGGTGTGTTGCTTGTGAGCACGGGGTTTCCGTCATATTTTGTAAAGGTCTGTCCGTTGTCGTTGCTGTAGGCAATGCTCTGTGTCTGGTTCTCTCCAGCCGATGTGTACATGGCTACCACGGCACCCTTGCCGAAGCCGGCGGTGTTGTTATGGTCAACCACAGCCGAGCCGCTGAAGATTGTTCCCCAGGCATCAGCCTCAATGGGGGCGCCCTGGAAGGTCCAGTGGATCAGGTCGGTAGATGTAGAGTGGCCCCATGTCATGTTCTCCCACTGTGAACCATAGGGGTTATACTGGAAGTAGAGGTGCCACACGCCGTCCTTGTAGAACATGCCGTTGGGGTCGTTCATCCATCCCCATGCGGGTGTGTGGTGATAGACGGGGCGATATTTTTCGCGGTTGGCGGTGTCGAACGTGTCGGAGAACTGCATCTTCTTCCAGCAGGTGAAGCCCGACAGCTCGCCGTCGTTGCGGTAGGTGCCGTTGACATGTATGTCAAGAGCCAGCTTTGCGTCCTCGCCAAACTGCTTGAGGTCAAGGGGCACATAATAGTCGATATGGTTTGAAGCGAGACGCACGTTCAGGGCTTTCACCTGCGAGTTGTTTTTCACAACCTTTATGTTGCACATCTCTGCCTTCTCCTGCACGGGCAAGAGAAGATAGTTCTTCTGTTCGTTGATGCGGTAGATGCAGTGGTTACTGCTCAGGAACCGGGCGTCTTGTGCCGAAGCGGCGAAGGCCAGTGAAGCGAGCACCGTTGCTGCCATCGTGCGGCCCAAAATAGTTTTTATCATATCTTTTTCGTTTTTAGTTTAGGAACGTCAATTCCTTGAAACTTGTTAATTTTTCGTCGTTTTTAAACTCGCATTTTATAGATTAATGCAGGTGGGTAAGAAACTCACAATTCTTGTTTAAGCCCGCAAGTTTTTTTAGCACTCGCGTTTTTTAATGATAATTTGAGTTCGTTTATTGAAGATCTGAAGCGTCATTGATTGTTTTCTGCTGCAAATTTAATGTATCTTCTCAAAAACGAATATCATAAATGTTTCGTAAGGTTGCAAAAATAAGCACATAAACGGGAAAACCTGTTATATGCAACAAAATTCGGATGTTTTGAACGGTTTTTATAACTTTATCTTATGAGAGGAAACAACAAAAGGCCATCTCCGGTATAAAATCAGTTAGGGCTGCAAACGGCATTGTTGCCGTTTGCAGCCCTAACTTATGTATGCGAACACCTACTTACACTTCAATATTTAAACAAATCATCCATTGTCACCTCGCTTTGAATCATTCCGTATTGAGCATTCTTCACCAATCCATAAGTAGTAACGAATGTAAGATGAAGAGCCTTGTTGGTTCCTGTTACTTCACGAAACAATTCTCTCCTACTAATAATATGCTCAAGATAAGCTGGTGTAATCTCAAAAGGTCTCATGCAGAACTTCATTTCGCAGAGGTTTATCGTTTGGTCGCGTCTGTCTATAACCAAATCTATTTGAGCACCTTCATGTTTTTTGCCATCAGCATCCATAGTAGGAAGTGTAGCCCATGAGCAAACAGAAGTCTGCACTCCATCTATACCCAAAGCCCATTTGATTTGCCTGATATGATGAAGACACACTTGCTCAAAAGCATAGCCACACCAGGCACGGTGACTTGGAGAGTCGATAGCATCAGTCCAAAATCTCTCGTCCATACCGTTAGAATCCTTGATATAACGAAGGTGGAACAATGAAAACAAATCGGTAAGCTGATATATGGCTTCCCGTTGTTTTTTGTTAAATGAGGAGTAGCGACGGATGAAATCACAATTGCATAGATTCTCTAATATTTCCGACAGTTTGCCGTTGTCGGTAATGCCACATTCCTGTATAATCTCTTGACGGGTCATTCCCTTAGTCTTCTTTGAGAGTTGATCTACAATCTTGCGATATATCTTGCTATCCCTGAACAATGACCTAAACAAAAAGTCAAACTCTCTACGCAATTCACCATTCTCAACAAAAAACAATTTGTTGATGTTTTGAGCCAAACTTAACTTTGGTTGCAACATGTTCAAATAATACGGCGTACCACCCAACATCATATAGCACTCTACTATCTGATGACGATTGAACACAATACGGTTTTCTTGTAAGAACGCTTCAGTCTCTCCTAAAGAAAAAGGTGCAAGATAAATGCTGTGTGTCACACGGTTATGCAATCCTCCCTTGTCGCCCAATAGCTTGTTAACCATCCATGATGTAGCCGAACCGCATACTACCAACATAAGATTCTGATCGGAAGCCCACTGGTTCCAAAACAGTTCTATTGCACTAATAAAATTGGAGCGTGGCGTGTCGAACCATGGCAACTCATCAATAAATACTACTTTCCTGCGCTCTCCAAGCGAAGCCAAATAGTCCTTAAGTTGAAAGAATGCTTCCAACCATGTTTTTGGTGTCTTTTGTTTCTTGCCAGAATAAGACTCCAATGTCATTTTGAAATTGAAAAGTTGGTCTTTCTTCGTGGCTTGATAAGCTCCTGTAAAATAGAAATCAAACTTTTCTTTAAAGAACTGTTTTACAAGGAATGTTTTGCCGATGCGTCGTCTGCCATATACTGCAACAAACTCTGGTTTGTTTGATTCGTAACATTCATGCAACAATTCCTGCTCTGCCTTGCGTCCTATTATCTTTTGAATCATTGTCGTATAATTAGTTGGATTAACGTAACTGTCTGATAGTTAAATGCAAAGATAGAGCTTTTATTCCTTATAAACAAGAAAAATGTGCTTGAAGTGGGGCGGTAACTATATTTTTTTTTGAGTTATCGCCCCACTTCAAGCATGTTTTTATGGCTCATCCGGAAAATGGAGTGATAACAACCTATGCAGAATAATGCAGAAAAACGCAGAATAATGCAGAATAATGCAGAAAAACAAAAACTTGTCAGCACATCCACACATGAAAAAATAATGAGGGCTGCAAACGGCATTGTTGCCGTTTGCAGCCCTGACTTATGTATGTGTGAATCGTCAAGCCTAATCAAAGACCCGTCACAAAGCCTTAGTTTGCCTTAGGGGCAAGACGCAGAGCCTGTTTCTTCTTCGACGACTTGTTGCTCTTGAACGGGCCAAGATAGTGGGCCTTGATGCTTACGCCCTTGTCGGTCACGAAGTCGGTGTTGATGTTATAATAGGTCTTTCCCATCACGTTCTCGGTAGATATGGTCACAGAGCCACCCGTTACGAAGCCGAAGATCGACTGCACGCCCAGCTGCTCCACATACTCGTAACGTGTGCCGTCAGATCCTGTATAGCCGCCACCAAAGTTTTTGTAGAAGCCCGCACGCACCGTGCCGTTCTCACCTTCTTTGGTCACGCCGAAGGTTCCGAGACGCGGCATGCCGTTGGCATCGGCAGCAAGGAAGATAGTAATGCGGTTGCGCTTGTACCATGAGGCATCCGCGGCATACGGGTCACCGCCGTCCATCATCTCGAAGCAGATGCCGTCGAGGTCGTAGGGAGTGATGTAGTCGCAGTTGAACTCGATGTCGTGGTCCAGGTTAGGACCGTCATAGCCCTTAAACGACTTGTCCCTGTAGGTCACCGCTCCTGTGTAGGTAAGCTCCACAAACTCGCCGTTCTCCTGTGCCACCAGCGCCTTCACGGTGTAGGTGCCGTCGCTGTTCTTGGTCACGGTCAGCGTGGCATCGTTATATTTCACCGTCGTGCTTTTATAAGATTTGTCGTTCTTGAAGTTGCTGTATTCGAACATCAGACTCTCAGAATATTCCATACACATGTCGATGGGTTTGTCGCCGGTGTAGTAGCGGTAAGTTCCTACAGGCGGCATGGGCTGTGCCGAGCCGTCAGACTTCTTGCTGTAGATGCTGAAGTTGTAGATTCGTCCGTTGCCCTTGGGATAGACACCGTTGTGCTGGCAGTCGCCCATACGGATCACGAAGTTCTGGTAGCCGTTGAGATAAGCGTCGCCCCAATAGTCGACATCAAAGAAGGTAGAGGCCTTCTGCTCATACTGCGATGCAACAGTCTGAAACTTCTGCTTTGAGAGCACGGTCGACAGGCCGTATTTGTCTACGGGCAAGGCGAGAGCATAATATTCGAGTCCGGCCTTGAGACCTGTAAACTCATACTCCTTGCTCTCTGTAAGCTTTGCTGCATAATGGTTCTTCACATAGGCTGTGAGGTCCTCCTCCGAGTCGGCAGGGATGACCGCCACAAGATAATATTCACAGTTGTCGGGCTTTGTAAACTGCACCTTGGCGGTGAAGTTGGTCTGGTCCACTACAGCGATGCCGGCGGGATCATTGGCCACATAGTCGAAGCCGATATAGTCGATCTCATCGACCGAGTAGGTCTTCAGAATGTTGTCGCCCTTGTAGATAGACAGACGGTTGGGGTCGCGTTCCTGCGCCAGGGCAGAGGTGCTGAAGAGCAGGGCTGCCATAAACGCCATGACGTTGAAAAGATTCGTTTTCATTTTTCTCCTTTTATTTATTAATAAAACTTTCGCAAAGATTAATATTTACATCGCGCTTCGCGCTCGTTGTTTTTTTAAACATTCATGCGCTCCACATTGGTGCTCAGGCGCTTCGCGGAATTATTTCCATTATTATTTTGCGCTTCGCGCGGTTTTGAACATTAATATTTCGCGCGAAGCGCGTATTAATTCAAAATTAATAAGCCATAAATATCTGCGCGAAGCGCATATTAATGATAATTAATGTTCAATTAATGGAAATTAATGTTTAAAAAAAAGCGCGTAGCGCAAAAGTTCAGATGGTTATAAAAACCACAAACGGGGAGGGGCAGCCTAAAGCCACCTCTCCCTGTTGCTTTATGTTTGTGTTTGTCGTTATGTCCGCTTGTTAGCGCACCACCTTCTTGCCGTTGATGATGTAGAGACCCTTGGCGAGCTTTGCAGTCTGCTCAGGTGTGGCGTTCTTCAGCACGAGCACGCCGTTGGCGTTATACACGTTGGCTGTGCGGTTGGCGTCAGCGTTTGTCACGCTGCTTATGCCCGATGCTGTCTGAAGGTCAACCACGATGTTGGCATCGGCCTTAACAACCACCTTGTATGTGCCGTCGGCCTCGGCTGTTGCTGCTGTGCCGTCAACGGTGAGAGCCTTGATAGAGTAGCCTTCCTTAGCGGCTAAAGCCAGCTCTGTGTCCTCAAGACAAGAGATGCCGGCACTGAAGTCGGCAATGGGCTGTATGCGGTCCTTCACAACGCTGAGGTTCTCGGCGCCACCGTTGGCTGTGATGTCGGCCTTGACCGTGGCAGGAGTCTTGGTGAAGAACATCTTCACGACATCGCCGTCTTCAAGGCTGAATCTGAAGTAAGAGCCACCAGAATAGGTCGGATCTACAGCCACGTCGTTCTTGTAGACTTTCTTGGTGTTTGCGTAAACAGTGACAGAGAAGGGGTTGTCACCCTTATAAAACTCCAGCTCATTGTAGCCTGTGCCGATCTCAATCCTATTATAGTCGCCACGACTGAACACCATCGAGCTTGTTGCTGATCTGTCGTCCACATAAACAAGGGCTTTCTTGTCGCGCACGATGGCAGCCGTGACAACCTTCAACACCATGCCGTCGGTCACGTCAACCTTGATCTCGCTGGTGCTCTGGTCTGTATATTCGGTTGTTCCGTCGTTCACGCTCGTAAAATAATATCCGTCCTTGGCAACCAAAGAGATGAGCGGCTGTTTCTCAGAAACCTCAATTTCGTTCTTTCCGTTTTTCATGTCGAACGCATCGTCGTAATAAGAATAGCCTTTATAGACCGTAGCGTGTGACACGTCATCGATGTCGACGGTGGCCTTGAATGTGGTATATTTCTTTGCTGTGATGTCGAGTGTTGTGGCATCAGTAACAAAGATGTTGTAGCTGTCTTCATAGAAATCGGAGGTTTTGTCTTCACCGTTCACCTTAAACGACTCCAACTTATAGTCTTCCGAGTTGCGCGTAATGGAGATGGTTGAGCCACATTTCACGGTGAAGTTGTCGTCCAGATAGTTGGTCACCTCATTGCCGTTAACCGTCACACTTTTTATGAAGCCCACACCTTCGGCGTTGACGTTAAACTTCACAGCGCAGTCGATGTCGGGATAGTTGGCCTGAATGTCGATAACATCGCCTTCAGCGACATTTTTCAATGTGTAAGATCCCCATTCTGCCTCCGCAGCCACAGAGTTGCGTGTAACCTTGTACAAAGGAGTGTTGTAGCTTTGGGGAGAGATAGTGAATGTCGACTCTGTGCCCGGAATAAACTTAACCTCGTTCTCACCGCTCTTGAGCTGCACCGTGGTGAATGTTCTTGACAGTCTCAGCGTCACCTTGGACGGATCGTCTACGGTAACCTTGCAAGAGGCTGTACGCATCTCGTCCAAGGTAGCTGTCTTAACAATAAATTTTGCTCCTGCATACTCGCTTTCTGTGAGCTTTAATCTGAACGACGAGTAGCTGTCGAGCTTTACCGCTTTGTCGCCGTTGAAAACAGATACGAGTCCGGCGTTGTTCTGTGTCGTGACGCTCAGGTAGTCACCATCTTTCACCTCGAACACATTGTCACCGTTCACAACATCCTTGGTTCCATTAAGAAAGACATTTATTCTGGACGCATCGTCCACATTTAATGTGATGCTGAACGCATCGGCTGCCTGTGGTGCGATGACCGACAAGAGCATGATTAAAAAAAGGTAGAATTTTTTCATACACTAAAGATTACTTTTTTACTTTTTTTATGATGGTGCAAAAGTAATAAAAAACATCAAAAAACAGCCTTGTTTTGTCTAAAAATCACAAAAAACGACATAAATTTTACATAATGTGTAAAATTATTGATGCGCGATAACAAACAGTTATCAAGAATAGCGTTCTTTCAGACAGTTACAAACTTTAAACATCAACTATCCTTCTGCATAAAAGAACAAAAAAATATTATTGCGCTTCGCGCGGTTTTAAAAAACAACGAGCGCGAAGCGCAATGTAGATATTAATCTTCGCGAAAGATCAGCAAGCTGCTTTACTTCACATTAAATCCTGTAACATCGACCACAGGGTTGCCCTTGCGCATGTCCTCATTGTTCCAAGCCACCTTGATGGTGCGCTTCTCGCCGGGGAGGAGATGGAAGTAGTTGTCAGAATAGTCGACAGGCAGGATCTGGTCGCCGTCGCCGTCGAGGAGGTTCAGGCGCACCATCATGGCAGGAGTCTTTGAGGTGTTCTCCAAGGTGATGATGCGACGGCTCTTGTTGCAGCCCGCAGCCTGAGCCGAGCAGCAAGCCTTCTTTGCGTCCTTGCAAGCCACCGTCTCCACGCTGACCTTTATGTCGTTCTCGCCGAGCACGGGCAGAGCGTTGAGGTCTTGCAGGTTGCCGTGGTCGTTAGAGTCGACATAAGTGTTGGTCGAGAGCACCTTGCCGTTAGAATCGCTGAGGGTCAGGCGCACGATATACACGTTCTTGCCGCCGAGGTCATAGCTATCGTCCACATGGAGCGCCTGCAGCGGGGTCGTGGTGTCGTCGTTGGTGTCGAGCGTGGCCACATCCTCCTTCACGGTCTTGCCGTCGAGGCCAATGACCTCGCGCTTGGCGGTGAGCTGCTTGTGCTCTCCCGCAGCGAGGTTCACCACCTCGGGGTTGCGTGTAGAGGCGTTGAGCTGTATGTGAAGCGGCTCACATGCCTTCTTGCTTCCGAAGAAGGCGGCGGTGGGCTCAAAATAATAGTCGTAGCAGCACCACGTCATGCTTGGCCAGCAAGAATGGCTCATCCAGATGATCAGGCCCATACGGTCCTTTGAGCCCGACTCGTACATGGCGCGGTAGCCGTCATAGTTCTCCCACTGTGCGAGCGCCGTAAACTGGCGTGCGTCGGTCACCTTGCCGAAGGCTTTCTCTATGATGCCGTTGAAGCTGGCGCCGCGCTGTGCGCCCTCCATGCCGTAGTCGTGCTCACCCCATGCGTCGCCTTGCGGCCACAGGGCGTTGGGAGCGAGTGTGCGTGACAGGCCCTCGAAGGTCATGACGTTAGGCATGCCTCGCTCCGAGTGGAGCTTGCCTGTCTGGTGTTCAAAATAGAACTTTGGTGTGCAGGCCCAGTAGGGGCCGTGTCCGCTCACGCCGTCGTCAGCCGAACTTGAGATGTATCCCATGCCGGGGTTCATGGCTGCCACATACCGGCGCAGCGCCTTGTCGATGGTTGCTGGCGGATAGCCCTCGTTACGTCCGCAGTAGAGACCTATCGAGGGGTGCTGGCGCATGCGCAGGGTGTAGTCGCGTGCGTTGGCAAGGAACATGTCCTCGTTCTGCGGGTCTGGTCCGTCACAGGGGTTGGCAAGCCAGAAGTCCTGCCACACCATGATGCCATATTTGTCGCAAGCCTCGTAGAACTCCTCGTCGCCGGTCATGCCCACCCAGTTGCGTATCATGTTGAAGTTCATGTCGCGGTGGTAACGCACGGCGATGTCATACTCGCGGCCTCTGTAGAGCAGGTTCTGCTCGCTGAAGCCCCAGTTGCCGCCGAGCGGAATGAAGCGTTTGCCGTTGATATACATCGTCAGGCGTGTGTCGATGTCCTTGTATGTCATCTGTCTGATGCCCGCCTTGTAGCATGTGCGGCTCTGCACGCCCTCGTCGGTAGCGAACTCGAAGCCCGCCTTATATAGATAAGGTGTGCCGTAGCCGTTGGGCCACCACAGCTTCATGTTCTGCTCCTTGAGCTGTGCAAACTCGTCTGGCGAGAAGCTCACCTCCTGTGTGGCGTTGGGTGCGAGGGTGACGTTCTTGCTGAAGCTTATGTCGCCGATCCATCCGCGGAGCTCGCCCTTCACCTCGCGGGCCTCGTTGTTGGTGAGCACGACAGTGGGTGTCATCGACGCCTTGTTGTCGGCGCCTGTCAGCGTTGTCGTGACGACAGGGTCGCTCAGGCTCACGTCGCCGGCGGTGGTCAGCGCCACATCGTTCCAGATGCCTATGTCGCGTCCGCGAACGGTGGTGATCCAGTCCCAGCCAATGGTGGCGTGGAACGTCGGGTTGTCATAGCCCAGGATGCCGCCGTTGAAGTCGGTGTTCTTGCGGTTCTTCACCTTTATGGAGCCGGGGTGGGCGTTCTTCACGATCTCCACCGCCAGGATGTTGGCACCGTTGGCGTTGAGCAGGTTCGTGATGTCGACCTTTGAGCGTGTAAACGCACCCTCTATGCGGTCAATCTTCTTGCCGTTGAGATAGACGTTGGCCTTCCAGTTGATGCCGTCGAAATTGAGGAACACATGCTTTCCCTTCATTTCTGTGGGCAGGTTGAAGGCTGTGCGGTACCAGAAGTTGCTGTTGAAGAACGACTCGGAAGCGTTGTTCCAGTTGTCTGCCGGAGCGGGGTCAGGCAGGGCGCCTACGTTGACATAGCTCGTGAGCACGGTGCCCGGCACGGTTGCCGCCACCCATCCGTTGGTGTTGAAGGCCGCCTGTGAAATCTGCTCACCAGAGCCTTTCACCTCCGATGCTCTCTGCACCTGCCATGATCCGCCGTTGAGCAGGTAGCGGCCGCCCTTCATGCCGCCGAGCGCATGAGGCTGTGCCACCAGTCCGCCGCGGCCCATCACCTCCATCTCGCTCATGATGTAGCGGCCGGTGGCGGTGGGCTGTGTCATGAGCACGCGCACGAAGCGTGCCTTCACAGGCTCAAACTTAAGGTTGTCGTCCAGGGCCTTGCCGCCGGGGAGCTGTGCCACGGTGGTCCAATGACCCATCTCCGTTGCCACGTCAACGCGGCCCTTCACGGCCTTCTCTATCCATGACAGCTTCACGTTGTCAATCTCGGCAGCGGTGCCAAGGTCCACATAGGCCCACTGCTGTCCGCCCTTGTCGCTCATCCACGCGCTTGTAAAGTCGCGTGCGGGCTGCAGGTCGGTGACCGCCTGTCCGTTGTTGAAAAATTTTATCTCCGTCACGGTCCAGTAGGCAGCTCCCGCCATGTCGAAGTTGAAGCGAAGGTTGTCAAACTCTACCTTGCCACTCTTGCCGATGGGCAGCTCCATCTCCACGATGCGCAGAGGCAGCTCACCCGAGGCGGTCTGCTTGTTGGGGTCGCTGCTCACGCGCTGCTTCGACTCCTTGCCGGGCAGCTCTTTGCCTGTTTCCTCTGCCACCACCTTGTTGTCAACGCTCACCTTCACGCTGTAGCCTTTCTTGGCCTCAGCAGGTTTGTAAGCCACGGTGCAGATAATCTTTACCTTGTCGGCCTTGATGAGCATGTTGTTCCAGCGATACTGGAGCCACGCCTTGGTGCCCATGAGGTTCATGTTGGTGTACTCGTTGCCGTCGATGCCGCTCTCGCGCTCGCGGTTCTGCAACACGCCGCTGTTGGTTGTTGCCACGAGATACTGTGGTGAGTTTGTGGCTATTATGCCATCTGTGAGGAGCTGCGGCGTGAGGTTCAGGTCGTGCTGCGACGATGTTCTCACGATGCGGTGCAGGGCCACGTTGCGGTAGGCGTTGTCGGTTTTCAGCGACGGGGCGTAGCTCTCGGCTGGGTTGCCGGGATACACACCTATGCCGCGCGTCTTGCCGTCGGTGAAGCTTGTCAGCGTGAGGGCTGTGAGAGCCACGGCTGTGAGCTTCAGGTTTGTGATAGTGTTCATTTTGGTTTGGTTTTGATTGCTTATGATGCAAAAATAATAATATTTTCGCGATGTTTGACAAACGAGGCGGTTAATTTTTTCAAAATGGCATTATTGTGTCAGTATCTACAAACAAAAAGGGCGCAGACTCGTCTCATCATGAGATCGGTCTGCGTCCTTTTTAAAATATAGAAAATAAGTAGCCTTTTTTTCTGTGTGCTTTATTCGTGCTCAGCGTTTAATCTTCTTCCCACACGTCATAGTGTTTCTTAGAATAGAACGCGCCGTTATAGGTTCCTTCTGAGTCGTCTACAATATTAACGGTCTGTTCTGACGCTGCTGCGATATTTGCCATGGTCTCAGCATGGAGCAACTGAATGTGAGGTGCAATATATTCCTTTTTCTTCATGTTCGTTTCCTTTTGTTCGTTTCTTTTGTTCGTTACTCTAAGCTTCGTTATTATTTCACAGCCACCTTTTTGCCGTTAACGACATAAATGCCCTTTGCGAGCTTGGCAGCAGCAAGGTTGGCAGCCACGCGACGACCGCTGAGGTCATAGACAGCACCGTTGGCTGAGGTTGAGGTTGTGCTTACAGCGTCGATGCCTGTAGCCTCGCCGTCGAAGCTGATGTTTGCAGGAGCTTCTGCGCCGTCAGCAGGCAGATAGTAAGCGTGGAAAGCATTGATTGTGGCAGCGGCACCGCCCTTGTGCAGGTTACCGTCTGCATCGATGCCGTAGAAGCCAGTGGCAGATTGAGGAGCATAAACGCCCTTGAAAGAAGCTTTGTTGAATGAATCGGAAGTGGGCTCAACATATTTCTGGTTGCCAAAGAAATTGAACACCTTTTTGTCGGCAGCATCCTTCAAGCCAACAGTGATGAAGGGAACGTTGGCATCAGCATGGTCAGCCTTTGTGAACGACACCTTCGATGCATCAGACTCTTTGAAGGTTGCCAAGGCATCAGCTCCAAGCTCGTCTGCTCCTGCATAGAAAGGCAGAACAAAGCTGTTAATGCCCTCGCGCACATTGCGGATGAGCTTAACGTTGGCAGCAGTGAAAGCATCAGGACAAGAGAAGGCGTTAGCGTCAGTAAGCTCCAAACCTTTTGCGGCATAGAGAGCTGTTACTTCTTCATTATTGGCGTTTGTGAAATTCTGTTTTGCCACAACGTTTGCATGGTCGTAAGCTTCATCAGCATAAACAATGGTATTGGGGTTCTTGAAGAACTGGTTTACGTCAACATTCTTTGTAACCGTACTGCGCATGTCGACAGAGGTAACGTTGGTTGACAGCTTAGAGTTGAGGGTTTTGAAATCGTCATACTCCACCTTCTGCCATTCACCATCTGCGTTCTGGCATTCACCCTTGATCCAGGTTCCGTTGAGCTTAATGTTACCTGTGAGCAAGCCATCAGTCTGGTCACAGAGATAAGCGTCGCCTACCTTGGGAAGGTCTTCAATCTGGATATCGTCAACATATACAACCTTTTCTCCGTCAAAATTGTCGGTTGTGGGGTAGATTGCTATCTCAGTAGGTTCATCAGACGCATTGTTTGTTGAGAAATCAAAATAGAGCGTGCGCCACTCACCGGCACCGTCATACCATGCTACAACCTTCTTGTAGACATTGTTTTCGCCTTCTTTAAATGTCAGCTCCACACGCACATTGGAGTTCTCGTCCTTCTTCATCTTCAGAGACAGGCGCTTGCTTGAGAAAATTTTGCCTGTGGGCAAGCCGAAGGCAGTATTGCCGTTGTTCCAATCTGTACCTGTTATTGTGAATTTAAGACATTTGTCGGAGGTGTTAACACCTGTCTTGCTTGGGTTCTCTACAACCTCGGGGGCGCAACGATCCCATACTCCTGTGTTCGATGTTCCGAGTTGTTTGTCTTCTCCGTTCCACAATATTGTCTGTGCGAACGATGTTGCTGATGCCATAAGAGCTATGGCGCAAAGTGTAATTTTTTTCATACGCAAATTCGGTTTCTTGTTATTCGTTTTTAATTATTTGTTTGTTGTTTATCGCAGCAGTGTGTAATGCTTTTAGTTTAAGCTGTTACAAATGTTTCGTTTGTTCCGATTGACGATTGCAAAATTATAGATTTATGAAGTTTTGTGAATAAAAAAATGTTGCATGGACTTATAAAAATCGTTCCATACAACATTTTTTTTATTTATTGTATCAATCGTGCAATTTGCCTGTAATTATTCATTTTCAAGCAGTTACAGCCGTCATGAAAATTTAGAGGGCTGTTCTGCAGGTTTAGAGACCGGCAACCTTCAGCCCGCTCACATCTATGGTGCCGCTGTAAGAGTTGATGCTCCAGCAGTTGCGCTGTATGCCGTAGATGCGGTTGGTGTAGCAGCACACATCGTTGACATACATCGTGCAGATGCTGTTGTCGGTGGTGATGACGATGTGGTAAGTATTGTCGGCGGGGCGCTGGAACACATAACCGTCGTTGTCGGCAAGGAATCCGCAGCCCTTCTCACCCTGCTGCTCAAGGTTGATCTTGCGGGTGTTGTCGCTCTCGTCGTTGATGACGAGCGAGTAGAACACGTCGGCATCGGTGCCGCGCACCAGCGAGATGCCGAACTTGTCGCGGTTGCCGCTGGTCTTCACCGTAAACTCGATGCGGTTCTTGTAAGCCAGACGCGGGAAGAGCGCCCATGCGTTGCCCGTGAGCTTGAGGTTTGAAGCGTCGCCCTCGACGGTGCCAGCATCGCTGTTCTCGCTCTTGGCGGCAACGGCAGGTGTGGCGGCATCTGTAAACTTGGCAGCTATGGCGGGCACCTCACCGAGGGTCAGCGTGCCGTCCTCATGCTGTATGAGCTTATGGGCAACGAGGTTGCCAGCCCACTCTAACGCCTTGGTGTTGTCCTTGCCGGAGCGTGTGGCGCACCATCCCCAGATGTAACGGTTGGTGCCGTCAGATGCTGTCTTGCCGGCATACAGTCCGCGGCTGTCGAGGTAACCCTCGTGCGAGTCGGGCCACAGACCGGCGTCGTTCTGTGTGCAAGCCTTCAGCTCATCGAGCGTGCGACCCTTGAAATACTGTACGCGGCGAATGGCGCTGTGGATCTCGCTGTAGACGAGATACCACCAGTCGCCCATCTTGAACACGTCGGGACACTCGTAGAAGCGGTCCCACATGCAGCTCATGAACACGCCCTTGTGATCCCATGCCTTCATGTCGGTAGATGTCCACTCTGCCAGCACACCCTTGCCGCCCTTCTTGGCAGACACGAGCAGGTGATAGAGGTTGTCGTCGCCACGGAAGACGAAGGGGTCGCGGAAGTCGTTCTTCTCATAGCCATAGTCGGCGCCACGGAGATAGAACGTGCGGCTCTTTGTCCATGTCTTGAAGTCGGGGCTTGTTGCCATCATGACCATCTCGCGGCTGTCGCCCTCGTTCAGCTCATACTTATGTCCTGTGAAGAAGGTGTAATAGAGCTTGTCGCTCTCGTTGTAGACGGTCGATCCTGTGCCGATGGCTGCATCCTGCTCGTTTATGCCACCGCAAGGAATCAATTCTCCCAGCGAGGTGTAAGAGGCAGCGTCGGTGGTGCTCACCGCCCAGATGGGGTGATAGGTGCCCACGGGGTTGGGGCGGTAGTCTTGCAGATAGAGGATCTTGAAGTCTTTGGCCACCGGGTCGTAGAACGGCATGGGGTCACCCACATATCCGCTCTGCGGCTTATAGTAGATGTCTTGTGCTGCAAGATCAGACGAGGCAAAGAGGGTGGTGGTAGACCAGTCGCGCTGCTCCACAACATCGTTGTTGTCGCTGCAACCCACCAGCGGTGTCACGGTTGCAGCAGCCATAAGGAATGAATATATCATAGTTTTCATTGCTTTCATTTTTCTACTTGTTCATAAGATAATTAATTGCGTTCATTGTCATCGTCTCCACGTTCTTGTGGTAGCGGTCGCTACTTGCGTCGACGGTGGTGTGCCAGTCGTAACAGCCTGAACCAATGCAGACGATGCCGCCCTTGCCAGCGTTGGCAGGGAACTCCCAAACCACGATGGCACCGTCGCCGCCGTAGCCCAGATCCTTGGCACCCGTCTCCTTGCGCCATGTGGCGTAGTCGGCGTAGCCACCCCAGTCGGCGCCGATGTGCCACTGAGCGGTAGAGTTGGTTATGCCGTAGCCTGTGTCGCAGGTGTACACGGCGTTGCTGTCGTCGCCACTGACAAGGTTCTGGTAGATGGCGTGGCTGTCGTTGCCGTTCTTTAAGAAGCTCCAGGGTCCGCCTGTGATCTCAGGACTGCCCTCTGCTCCACCCCAACAGTTGTTAGGCACGCGACCATCTTTCTGTGCGCCGATATAAGCGGGCAGGTTGGTAGCGTAGCGTGTGAGGAGGAATGCGCCGCCGTTGTTATAGTAATCGCGCAGCTTGGCAGCGGCGTTTATTGCTTCGGGAGCAGCCTTCTCGAAGGCAGCGGCCTGGTCCACGCCACCGTCCTTGTGAAAGTGCCACCACATGAGCTTACACTCAGAGAGGTCTACCGATCCGGTCTTTATGGCATCGAACGACACATAGAGCGAGTTGGGCACGTTCTGCAACATCCACTTGCAGGCGTCAGCCTCCTCAGCGTTCAGGCCGCTCATGTCCGGAGCAGTGCCCACGAACACCATTGTCGGCTTGCCGATAACGGTCACGGTGACGGTGTATGTGGCCTTGGCGGTGTTGTTTTCAACGGTAAACTCTACAGGGTTGGTGAAGTCGACAGGTGTGTTGCTCTTCGGTGTCACAGTGGCGTTCTCGCTCACGGTGACGGTGGGCACGAGCTTGGTCACGTCGGCATCGGCAGGCACAAACACGCTGATGGTCTTGGCAGCCTCATCCACGCTTCCCACATAGGTGCCGTTGAGCTTGAACGACAGGATCTTGGCCTCGTCGCGCACAGCCCGCACGGTCCAGTCGAGGAACACGTCTTCGTTTGTCACATGCAGAGAATGGGCCACGGTCATGTTGAGCTTGTCGCCGGTGGCGATGTCGGCCTTTGCGCCGTCGCTCAGTTCGAGCTTTGTCACAGCCATCTCCTTGGTGTCGTAAGTCTCGGGCACACGCACGGTGACGGTGCGCGAGGCGGCATCGACGATGCCTTCATACTGGTCGAGGGCCAGTGAGTTGACGTTGCAATCGCCGTTGAGCAGCAGATCCGACGTGTTGTCATCGGAGCACGCCGTTGTGGCTCCTGCCATCACGACCACTGCCAGGGCTGCATATATAAAATGTGCAATCTTGCTTAATGTTTTCATTGTTGTTTGTCTTTTTTGTTGTTGTAGGAGCAGGGCGATGGCCCCGCTCCTGTAAACTAAAACTTTTTTAGACGCTCTGGCTCTTACCAGTTGCCGATGTTCTGTGTGTAGTGGCCGTTAGAAGCGGAGATCTGACTGAACGGAATGGGCAGATACTCGTTCTTGTTCTTCGTAAACTTGGCGTCTTTGTAGATTGAGCAGTCGCTTGCCTCCTCAGCATAATACTTGTTGAGCACGTCGGCAGCCTCGCCCCAGCGCACGAGGTCGAAGAAGCGTTCGCTCTCCATGCCCATCTCCACGCGGCGTTCCATCTTCACGATCTTGAGAGCCTGAGCCTGGTCGTAGCTGCCCTTGTAGGTAGAGATGTTCATGCGCACGCCATAGTCGGTCTCATAGTTGGAGATCACGCCCATGCTCTGCTTGGCGCGTGTGCGGAGCTTGTTGACCAGGCTGATAGCCTCGTCAATGCGTCCGTCGTTGAGCTGCACGAGAGCCTCGGCACGCTCCAGCAGCACGTCAGCATAGCGGAAGACGATGCGGTTCTCGGAAGTGCCCCACCATGAGCCCTTGATAAGATAGCCACAGTCGGGGTCTACGTTCTGCTTCAGCGTCACATAATAGCCATAGAGGCCGTGTGAGCGGCTCCATGTGTCGGTCTCGTCCATCATGTATTTAGAGTTGAACTCGTAAGGCAGACCCGGTATGCCGACGGTGAGGAAGAGACGGGGGTCAGCATAATCGGCCGACTTGTCATAGTCTTTGTCGTTGAAGGTGTCGAGCAGTGGCAGACCCTCGGCGTTGGTGCGGAAGGCGTTGACCATGTTCTGCGACGGCTTGTAGAAATCGCAACCGCCATCGGTCACGCCGGCAATGTTGGGCACGATAAGACCGTAGCTCCAGTTGAGGTTACCCAGCTTGGTGCCGTCGTTCATCGAATACTGTATGGCCCAGATGCTCTCCACGCCGTTCTCATACTGTGTCTCGGGACGGAAGTTGTTATGGAAGTCGGCCTCAAGGTCGAAACCGCCGGCCTGGTAGATGGCGGGGTCGCTATACTCTACCACCTTCTTCAGATCGTCGGCAGAGATAGAGGTCACCTCGTTGCTCTGTGCGTTGTCCTGATGATATGCCTTGTAGAGATATGCCTTTGTCAGGAAAGCGGCAGCGGCAGCCTTTGAGGGGCGTCCCACCTCTTTCTGCTTTACGGGCAGCACCTTGTAGGCATCTTCCAGGTCGTTGATGATAAGCTGCCAACCCTCGTCGTTGGTGTACTCGGTGTTTGAGAGGTTGTTATAGTCCTCGATGGAGAGGTTGGGGTTCATCACGAACGGAATGTTCTTATACAGACGCTTCAGGAGGAAATGACCGTAGGCACGCAAGAACTTCATCTCGCCCACGCGCTCGTCTTTCAGCGCATAATCCTTCGAGTCGAGCTGTTCGAGCTGTGCCAAGGCGGTGTTAACGCGCGAGATGCAGTTGTAGAGGCGTGTCCACATGTCGCTGATGTTCCAGTTGGTCGTCAGGATGCCCTGCGAGATTTCCAGCTGATGGAACACGTCGCCGTCGCTCGTTCCGTTACCGCCTTTGTAGGCATCGTCAGAACGCACGTCGAAGTTCCACATTGAGAACGAAGAGTTGACATCTTCTGCAGACATATAGACGGCATAAGCCGAGATGACCAGATTGTCGATGCGGCTGGGGTCTTTCACCTGTGTCTCGTCCAGGGTGCCCTGCGGCTTCTGATGGTCAAGAAAATCGTCGCAGCTGCCCAGTGACAGCGCACCTGCCGTGAGGACGGTGGCAAGGGCCAAGCGGCTAAATATTTTGGTTTTCATTGTTGTTTTCTTTTTTAAGTTTTTTCTTTGTTTCGGAAGAGAAGGAAGTTATGGAAGTGAAGGAAGTGAGCGGAAGTTAAGGGAAGTTAACTCGCTTCGCTCGTGAAGTTAACGGACAATAGCCTTGGCTATAGGATTTTTCACTTTTCGTTTTTCACTTTTCACTCTTCACTCTTCCCTCTTCCCTCTTCCCTTCTTAAAAGGTTACATTCAGTCCGAAGGTGATGTTCAAAGGAATGGGGTAACCATAGTTAGGATTCTCGGGGTCCACACCTGTGAAGCTGCAGCTCTTGACGGTGAACAAGTTCTGAGCGCTGAGGTAGAAGCGCAGGCGCTCCATGGCGAGCTTCTGTGCGAAGCTCTTCGGTACGTTGTAGCCAATCTGCACGGTGCGCAGCTTGAGATAAGAACCGTTCTCCACCCAATAGCTTGACACGCGCTTCTCGTTGTTGTTGTCAGAGAGCGACACAGCGGGGATGTTGCTGTTGGGGTTGGTAGCGCTCCAGGCATCGAGCAGACGACGGCCCTTGTTCAGGAAGCCGATGTTCAGACCTGCCCAGATGTCGGTCTCCTTCTTGAGGTCAGAGATGATGTCGACACCCTGCACGCCCTGGAAGAAGGCGGTGAAGTCGAAGTTCTTATATTCGAGATAGATATTGAAGCCGTAGGTGAAGTCGGGCGTGGGGTCGTAGATCCACTCCTGGTCGGCCTCTGTGATCTTGCCGTCGTTGTTGAGATCCTTCCAGCGTATGCGTCCGAGGGCTGCACCCTCCTGGGTAGCGTGGTTGTCGATCTCATCCTGCGACTTGAAGATGCCGTCGGCCACATAGCCCACCTGCGATCCCATGGCGTGACCGATAACGCTCTTCACGCCGTTTCCGCCGAAGGTGCCGTTGGCAGCCACTGTTGTAGGCAGCTTGGTGATCTTGTTGCGGTAGGTACCGATGTTGGCGTTGATGTCGTAACGCAGTCCCCACTTGGTGGTCTTGCGGTAGCCGATGTTAAACTCGAGACCCTTGTTCTCCATCTCGCCGGCGTTGATCCACTGTGACGAGCCTTCGCCCATGGCAGCGATGCCAGCCATCTGAACGAGGATGTCCTTGGTCTTCTTGAAATACCAGTCGAAGGTACCGTAGAGCGAGTTGTTGAACAGCGCATAGTCGAAACCGAGGTTGGTCTGTGTGGTGGTCTCCCACTTGATGTTGTTGTTGCCCAACTGGTTGCGCTTGAAGCCTGAAGCGAGGGTCTGGCCACCGTTGGTTCCTGCAATGTCGTAAGAGGTGCCGTAGCTCTGGCCGCCGTTCTCGTTCACGCCATAATTGCTTACATAGACGGTGTAGCGGGCGAGGTTAGAGATCTCCTGGTTACCTGTCTGGCCCCATGAAGCGCGGAGCTTCAGGTCATCGAGCCATGAGCTTGTGGCCTTCATAAACTTTTCGTTGTTGATGCGCCAGCCTGCCGAAACAGAGGGGAAGGTGGCATAGCGGTTATCTTTGCCGAAGCGTGACGAGCCGTCACGGCGCATGGTGAGCGATGCCATGTAGCGGTCAGCAAAGTTGTAGTTGAGCTTACCGAAGAAGCTGACGAGCGAGTAGCCCTCGCCAGAGCCATAAGCCTGTGCTGTGCCTGTGCCGGCATCGGGCCACATGTAGTCGGGGCTAAGGATGATGTAGTCTTCCTTACGTCCAGAGAAGTAGGTGTCGTCCTCGCGGTTCAGCTCCATACCCACCATGGCGTCCATGCGGTGCTGTCCCAGCTCGAGGTTATATGTTGCCACGGCGTTCCACATCCACTTTGTCCAGTGCTCCTGCTTGGCCTCAACAGCGTTGGTCTTGTTTGCCACGTTGCCCTCGGTCACGGGATAGGTGAATATGCGCTGCTGCTTCTGCGAGTAGTCGAGACCGAAGGTTGAGCGCAGGTTGAAGCCCTTGAAGAGGTTAAGGTTCACATAGGCATCGCCGAACGTACGCCAGAAGGTGTAGCGGTTGTCCTTGTTGCGCTCAAGCACAGCCACAGGGTTGTAACGGTCGGGGTAGCCACCCACAGGGCCTGCATAGCCACCGGTGGTGGTGTAGACGGGGAGCGAGGGGTTAAACTGCAACACGTTCTGGAGGAATCCGCCGGGTGCTGCCACCTCTGATGTGCGGTTCAGGGTGAAATGCTCGCCGATGGTGAGCTTGTCGCCGATGAGCTTATACTCGGTGTTGAAACGTGCCGAGAAGCGCTCAAAGTCGCTGGTCTTGATGATACCCATGTTCTTGTAGTAGCCCAGCGAGAAGAACGAAGAGCCTTTCTGTGAGCCGTTGCTCACGCTCACGTTATAGTTCTGGATCACGCCCGTGCGGGTGGTCTGGTCATACCAGTCGGTGTCGGCAGCGGGTGTGGTGCCGGCGTCGTCGAGATATTTCTTCATCGTGATGCCGTTGAGCACAGCCTGACCTTGGGCGTTGTAGCCCCAGTCGTAATGGTAGCCCAAGCCGTTGGTGTTGGGATCCATGCCGTCGTTCACATAGCCTTGCCACATGACCTGTCCAAACTCTTTGGCGTTGAGCACGTCCATCTTGTGGCTGTACATTGAAGCAGCCACCGATGCGTCGAGGTCTACCTTCAGTTTGCCGTCCTTGCCTTTCTTTGTGGTGATGATGATCACACCGTTGGCAGCACGCGAACCGTAGATTGAAGCCGAGGCGGCATCTTTAAGGATCTGTATGCTCTCGATGTCGTTGCCGTTGAGCTCGTGCATGCCCGCCTTGGTGGGCACACCGTCGATGATGTAGAGAGGGTCGTTGTTGTTAAGAGTGCCGATACCGCGAATGCGCACGGTAGCAGCGCCAGAGGGTGAGCCGTCGGCAGAGATGTTCATGCCGGGCACGCGGCCCTGAAGGGCCTTCATGGGGTTGTTCTCGTTCTGCTTCTGCAGGTCTGTGACGCTCACCACCGACACGGCACCTGTGAGGTCGGCCTTGCGCTGTGTGGTATATCCAGTCACTACCACCTCGTCAATGAGCTTGGCGTCCTCGCTGAGGGTCACGTCCATCTGTGGCTTGGCAGCCGTGGTGACGGTGTTGAAACCGATGTAGGAGATTACCAACTCGGCACCTTCCTTCACCGACAAGGTGAAATTGCCATCGAGGTCTGTCACGGTGGCGTTGGTGGTGCCCTTTTCCGTTACCGTTGCTCCGATGATGGTCTCACCATCGGGCTGCTTCACGACACCCTTCACCTTCACGTCTTGTGCGAAGGCGGCAGAGCATACCATTGTGAGCATGGTTCCGAGAATGACTTTCTTAAGATTTCTCATTCAATTTTTACTTTTAGGTTTATTTTGTTTATTGTTTTCTTTTGTTTTGTTTTTAGTTATCGCATACAAACAAGATGACTTTCAATAGGATTTTTTACATGCACTTTTTTTATATATGTAACATGCGAAACGAATTGTTGTCGATTGGACATGTAGGCGATTGTTGTGCTGCAAAATTAATCTCGTTTATAATGATATAAGATAAAAATTCGTTCATCAAGCTATTAATTTGTTGCAATGTTGCAAAAATGACATGATATGAACGAAATTTACAATCATTAACTGAGCTATCGCATTTATAAAACTGAGCTATCGCATTTATAAAATGGAAATTATCTCCAACAAGCGGCACCTTCGGCAACGTTTGCTGGAGATGCCACCGTCTGACCTGCGGGCAAAAAAAAGAAGGACGGAACAACGTGTTCTGCTCGTTCTTCCGCCCTCTTAACCAATACCATTAAAATCACCACTGCCAGCCTCACGGCCTTTAGTTGGTAAAGCAGCGATAAAACCATAAACGCTGCTCACAAATTACCATCAATTAATAAAACCAAATTCTTATTTATCAACCAAAAAACTTATTTCGTGTATCTTATTTTCTGCTTGCAAAGTTAACACTTAACACAGCTTTGCGACATAAAAAAACGTTCATTATTGTTGCACTTTTCTTTCACGAAACATTTTTATAAAAAAAGACAACAATTTTCACGCATTTTTCTTAATTTTGCAACGCGATACTTCCTTATTATTTATAAATTTTCCACATTTTTTAATGAAGACATCTTTAAAATGAAAACTATCCATAAAACAAATGACCGCCATTCTCTGTCATGGCTTGCAAACGCCGTCACGGCGCTGGTGCTCACAGCTGCCGTGAGCCTGTGCCTCGCATCGTGTGCGGGGGAGAAAGCGCACAAGCGGTTTGTCGTGGGCGTGTCACAATGTTCTGAAGACACATGGCGCGACAAGCTGAACGAGGAGCTGCGCATAGCGGCTACCTACTATGACGTGGACCTGCAGATAAAATCGGCCAACGACGATGTTCGCCTGCAAACGGAGCAGATTGACCGGTTCGTGGAACAAGGCGTAGACCTGCTGGTGGTGGCACCGGGACAGGTCACCATCTCGCCTGCCATAGACAAGGCCTATGAGAAGGGCATTCCGGTCATCATCTTCGACCGAAGGACGCGCTCAAACAAATATACGGCCTACATAGGTGCCGACAACCACGACATCGGAGCTTCCATGGCCGAATTTATGGCTAACGCCAACACGGAAGGCACCGAGGTGGTGGAGCTGTGCGGACTGTCATCGTCGTCGCCCGCCATTGAGCGCGACGCTGGCTTCGACAGCGTGGTGGCGTGCCGGCCAAACATCAGCATCGTGAAGAAGGTGTATGCCGACTGGACAGAGCAGGGTGCATACCGCGTGATGGACTCGCTCCTGAGCACCCCCTACCCTGCCTTCAACTGCCTCTTCGCCCACAACGACCGCATGGCCATGGGCGCACGACGGGCGGTGGTGAAGCACGGCATAGACCCCAAGACCATAAAATTTTGCGGCATCGACGCCATGCCTCAACAGGGCGGCGGCATGCACCTCGTATCGGAGGGCAAGCTCTTCGCTTCGTCTATCTACCCCACGCGCGGCGACGAGGTCATGAGGCTGGCAATGAAAATTCTTACACACAAGCCTTACGACCGCGAGAACCGCCTGTCATCGGCTCTCGTGACGGAGGCCAACGCCCGTGTGCTGCTCATGCAGAACGACGAGACGACACGTCAGCAGGGACACCTCTCGGAGCTGCGTAACCGTGTGGACAAGACGGTGAGCGACTTCAAGACGCAACGCATCTACCTGCTCATCATGCTCAGTGCGCTGATCCTGCTTGGCATTGCTTATGTCTATGTGGTAAGCGCCAACCGCGCAAAGGCACGCCTGAACAGACAGCTGGCTGACAGCGTGGAGCAACAACGGCAGATGACGAAGCACATAGAAGAGCTGACGCACACGCAGCTACAGTTTTTCACCAACATCAGTCACGAGCTGCGCACACCGCTAACCCTCATCGCCGGCCCTACAGAGCAGTTGCTTGAGGACAAGACGGTGCAAGGCACGCACCGACGCATGTTGCAGATGGTGGAGCGCAACACGAAGATCCTGATACAGCTGGTGAGCGAGATTCTCGACTTCCGAAAGGTGCAGAACAACAAGGCGGTGCTGAAGCTCAACCGCTTCAACCTTGCCGAGACGCTGCGGCTGTGGGCTGACGATTTCGGTGCCGTGACCTCGCGAAAGGGGATAACGGTGAAGGTGGACGCTCCCGCCGATGCCGCCGACACGACCGTCATTGCCGACCGCGACAAGCTGGCGCGTGTGTTCTTCAACCTCATGTCGAACGCGGTGAAATATACGCCGCAGGACGGAACGATAACCATAACGCTGAGACATAACGACGGCTCTTTCTTCTTCACGATGAACAACGACTCGGTGAAGACCATAAGCAAGGACGACCTGCCTCACATCTTCGAGAGGTTCTACCAGTCGAAGGGCAGCATTGGCGGCACGGGCATAGGCCTGGCGCTGGTGAAGGCCAACGTGGACCTGCACCACGGCAGCATAAGCGCCGCAAGCTCGCAAGAGGAGGGAACAACGTTCAGCATAACTCTGCCCGACACGCAAGAGGGCTATGACCCCGACGCCGACAACGACGACAGCAAAGACAACAGCACGAAAGCGGAGCAGGGATATGTGGACGACTCTTACGCTCCCGTGAACGTGGAGGCAGCGGAGAAGGCGGAACGCATTACCAACGCCGAAGACTTTGACGCGGACCGCCCGCTGGTGCTCATCATCGACGACAACAACGGCATGAGGGCTTATCTGCGATCTATCCTGCAGGACCACTATAACGTGTCGGAGGCGGTGGACGGACAGCAGGGTCTGGAACGTGCCCGCCGCGAGGTGCCTAAGCTGGTGGTGTGTGACGTGATGATGCCTGTGATGGACGGCCTTGAGTTTACGCGCCGTCTGAAGGCTGACACGGCAACGAGCCACATTCCTGTAATCTTGCTCACCGCACGCTCGCTCTCTGAACAGCGCGAGGAGGGCTACGGCACGGGTGCCGACTCGTATCTCACGAAGCCGTTCACGGGCTCGCTGCTCCTCGCCCGTATAGACAACCTCATCCACTCGCGCACGCTCCTGCGCTCGCTCTTCTCGGGCAACAGCAAGGAGGAGGAAAAGGAAGAGGAGATGCTGGGGGCTCAGGACCAGACATTCGTGACGAGGCTACGCGAGGTGATTCGCGACAACATGGGAGACAGCGACTTCTCCGTGGAGCGCATTGGCGAGGAGATCGGCCTGTCGCGCGTGCAGCTCTACCGCAAGGTGAAGGCTCTCACGGGTCAGACTCCTGTGGAACTGCTGCGCAAGGCTCGTCTGGAACGCAGCCGTCGGCTGATAGAGAAAACGGAAAAGTCTGTCTCGGAGATTGCCTACGAGGTGGGCTTCACCTCACCGTCATACTTCAACAAGTGTTTCAAGGACGAGTTTGGAATAAGCCCCGGCGCCATGAGGGAGAAAACGCAAGGGTGAGGCTCTCACCTTATTATATTATAAGACTTTCACATCGTTATCGACTTCGCGCTTCGCGCTCCCGCATTTTTTTAACATTAAATTCCATAATTGAACATTCTTGCGCTCCGTAGGTGCTTAGGCGCTTCGCGCGGTTTTTTAAACATTAATTCCCATTAATGACCCATTAATTATCATTAATACGCGCTTCGCGCGGATATTTATGAATTATTAATTTTAAATTAATACGCGCGAAGCGCGAAAT
>ERZ1026901.615-NODE-615-length-26943-cov-26.505504_pt1 | contig 26943 bp, 13 predicted proteins | sample MGYA00380179_ERZ1026901 | MGnify/ENA primary metagenome ERZ1026901 (study PRJEB33269, sample SAMEA4719815) | human gut metagenome | biome: human-associated habitat; feature: organic feature; material: feces | place: Cameroon | collected 2013-10 ... | reverse complement strand
ATGTAGATTGCCGGGACATGAAAGGGGTAGACTGCTATTGTGACGAAGAGGGTAGGGAGGAACTGCACCGCCGATTGGCTCCTTTTCCTGCCGAGGCTGTTCATTTCATAGATTCTGGAGATTTCCACTATCTTACCGAATATTGGGTATCCAGGCTCCATGAACCTTTTTCCCTGATAGTTTTTGACCATCATCCGGATATGCAGCAACCGGAATGGGAGGGTGTTGTGTCGTGTGGCGGTTGGGTGAGAGATGTATTGGAGAAGAACCCGTTTGTCAAACACATTATCATTGTAGGAGCATCGGATGAGTTGATTGCTCAGGTGCCTGATCACTTAAGAGAAAAGGTGTTGTTCTACAGTCAGGCTGAGATTGATCATCACCAGGCTTGGCCGTCGAAGGCCGGAAAACTCATACATGAGCCGGTTTACATATCCATCGACAAGGATGTATTGAGAAAGCAGGATGCCATCACCGACTGGAGCAATGGTGACATGACGCTTCTCCAGCTCCAAGCCGTGCTTCGCATCATCTATGCTCATGAAAAAGTGATAGGGGTAGATATTACTGGCGAATGTTCCGCAACGCTTGACTATTTCTCTGAAGTGAAAGATGCTGCAGTCGATAATCTGGCTAATGAGGAACTGCTCAGGATGATTCTGAAAGAGAATAATCGTTCTATTTATCATAATCACCCTTAGAACACGGATAGGAGAGCAGAGAATAAACGGATGAAAATGGATAAATTTTGGCAGCAAAGTTTAAATTAATTATCCTTTGATGCCAATCCTGTCAAAAATGGATTACTCTAGATATACAAACCGAGACTGGCACATAACTTGCTTCTACCCAGGATGAAAGCGGAAGCCAAGAGGGCAAGGGGAACGATAAGAACCCTAAGCAATGACATTTGAGGGTTTCTTGAAATCCTTGAACCTCGAAAGCCGAAGCGATCATTATTAGGATAAATACAATAAACAAGTAGAAATCCCGACAGAGCCGGAAGGCGAAGAGAGGACGAGAAAAATACAATTAGGAGGTTTTACATTATGTTGTTAGCTCGTAGAAATAACAGTGTTTCAAATTGGTTGAATAGTTGGTTTAATGATAACTTCTTTGATACAGACTTGATGCCACGCATGAATGCTACAGCTCCTGCAGTTAACGTCAAGGAAAGTGCTACAGCCTACACGATGGAGGTTGCCGCTCCTGGTTTGAAGAAGGATATGGTCAAGATGAACATCGACAAGGATGGTTACTTGAATGTATCTATCGAGAACAAGGATGAGAAGAAGGAGGAAAAGAAGGAAGAGCATTACTTGCGTCGTGAATTCTCTTACAGCAACTACTCTCAGAGCTATGCTTTACCTGAGGATGCCGATCAGGAGAAAATTTCTGCTGAGGTCAGTGACGGTGTCTTGAAGATAGAGATTCCTAAGGTAGCCAAGGAGGAGAAGAAGGAAGACGTTAAGCACATTGAGGTCAAATAATTACTCATAACGTGCTAAACAGTTTTCTTGATGACTTTCATAAGCATTAGAAAATAATTAAAACGGAGGCTAGTCCCAGCAATGGGACTAGCCTTTTTTGCTTTTTCTCATAATTACCCGATAGAATCTTTGTCATCATCCGTCACCAGGGTTTGGTCTTCTTTCGGCTGTGGCTTAGGTACGAACCCAAGGATGGCAACCAGACAGCTCATCAGCGGACTGATGATGTTAAAGAAACAGAACGGGAGATAAACGAGTGTCGGAATGCCGAGAACCGTACTCTGTGTCATTCCGCAGGCAGTCCAAGGAACCAGTACGCTCGTAACGGTAGCACTATCCTCCGTACTTCGGCTCAAGAGTTCCGGCCTGTATCCACGTTCGGCATATTCATCCTTGTAGATAGATGCATTCATGATGATACTCAGAAACTGGTCGCCCATCACTAGATTGAGCAGAACGCCGGATGTCACCGTGCTGCATACGAGTGATACGGTGCTGTGGATGCTTTTCAGGAGGATGTGGGTGATGGCGTGGAGCATTCCGCTGGCTACCATGCACGAACCGAAGCACATGGCACAGAGAATAAGCCAGATGGTATTGAGCATGCCCGCCATTCCACGGGTGGCTACGAGATCATTGATGCTGTCCATGCCGCAATCTACCTGGGTATGGGTATAGCAGGTAGTCATGATTCCTTCAAAGAGACTCTTGGCGGTAATGCCGCTTTCGCCAGCTATCTTTACGAGCACTTCCGGCTGGAGAATGAGAGCACAGATGCATGCTGAAAGGGCCGAAAGCAGAAGCGTGATGAGAGATGGAGTCTTGCGGTAGATGAGCCATCCGGTAAACGCAGGAACCAGCATCGTAAGCAGGGAGATGTTGAAACCATGGCTCAGACCGGTAAGATACTGGCTGACATCCACTGGCTTGGAATCATAGCAGAGTCCGATGATGAGATAGAGTACCAGTGAAAGCAGGATGCTCGGTATGGTGGTGTAGAGCATATAGCGGATATGTGAGAAGAGATCAGCTCCGGCTATGCTTGAAGCCAGCACGGTAGTATCGCTCATAGGCGAGAGCTTGTCACCGAAATAGGCACCCGAGATAATCGCTCCTGCCGTATAGGGTGCCGGTATGCCCAGGGCATCACCTATTCCCATCAGGGCAATACCGATGGTGGCAATGGTGGTCCATGAGGTTCCTGTCATCACCGAGATGATGCTGGAGATGATACATGCGCAGGGAAGGAAAAAGGTAGGCGACATAATCTGTACACCATAATAGATTAATGTGGGTACAACGCCACTGATCATCCAGGTGGCTGACATCATACCGATGAGCAGCAGAATCAGGATAGACACTCCCGCATCGCCCACAGTCTTTTTGATCATCTCCTCGAAGATATTCCATTTCATCTTGTAGATGGTCATACTGAGCGCTACGCATACGGCTGTAGCTATCATGAGGGCTACCTGTGATGCACCAGCCAGGGCATCATCTGGGAAGAGTTTGACAACCAGGACGATAAGAGCGATAAGTACAGCCAGTGGGAGTACAGATACGAGCGGGTGTGGTTTGTACTGCTGCTGAGACGGGCTGAGAGCCTGGTTCTCTGCAGTTTGATTCATTTGGTTCTTGTTGTTTTGTTCCATTGATTAATTCTCTCTTACTATGATTATTTATTCCGGATGCAAAAGTACAAAAAAGATTTCGTTTACATTATGCTTTAAAAGCCTATATTGGATCAAATCTGAATATAGGTTTCCTTATCATTTCGGGTTGAAGATACATCAACATATAGATAGGGTAATAGAGAATCTTGTCTACAACCTGAACATTGCCATTAGAGAAAACTATGGCACGAGGAATAGCGTACTCCTCATTGTTCATCACATTAGAGAGTGCATTATGACGTTTATAATCCTTGCCCGACTTGATTTCTATCGGCAAGACCTTACCTCTATCTTCTATCACAAAGTCCAGCTCACCCTGCTTCTTGTTATTGAAATAATAAAGATTATAACCATGGGCACGTAATTCTTGCGCAGCAAAATTCTCATAAATGGCTCCATTGTTGATTTCTGTCTTACCCGTAAGTAAGTCTATCGCTATATTGGCAGCATACTGGCTTGCCAACAACCCTACATCGCTCATGAACAACTTAAACAAATTGCGCTGCTCACCAAGTTTTAAAGGCAAGCGAGGTTCTTCTACATTATAAGTAGGGAGTGCCACACCTGCATCGGCTAGCCATAAGAAAGAATTTCTGTAACGCTCAAACTTTGCCTTTTCATTTAATGCCTTCAAAATAAAACGCTTGTTCTTGGCATTCAGTTCTGAAGGTATCAAGTCGAATATATCTTTGATATACAGCTTGTTCTTCGGGTCATACTTGGCTATATCCTTTCCGTAGAGGTGCATGATTTCTCGTTGTGCCTCACGCACTATCTGTAAATTATTCGTATTAATATACTTTTGGACAGCCTCAGGCATTCCTCCTACAATAAGATAAAGATGAATGAGATCATTCAGCTTATTATGCACAACCTCGTCCACCATCTTGCATTGCTCATAGCACTCCTTGACATAAGCCATTACTCCAGTACTCATACCTACTGCCTCTGCAAATTCCTCAAAATCGAGAGGAAACATCTCTTTCTCTGCCATATAGCCAACAGGTACGCTACGGATGTCCTTTAACTCTACCCCTAGCAACGATCCACTCATTACATAGCGATAGCTACCTTCTTCTACCAGGAATTTGATGGCAGTGACCATCTCCGGACATTCCTGCACCTCATCAAAGAAAATTAGAGTTGTGCCTGGAATAAGTTTTTTCTCTGCCAACGCAGAAAGGCGCAGGAGGATTTCCTTAGCATCAGAAGGAGACTTAAAAGCCTCCCTATACTTAGGATTATTGAGGAAATTGAACTCCACTACATCTGCAAAGCATTCCTCTCCAACTTTTCGGATTGCAAAAGTCTTACCCACCTGGCGAGCACCAGAAACGAGAAGAGCTTTTTTTTCTGTTTCGAAGAAATTGCGTAAATAATTGTATATCTTCCTGTTAAGCATGTCTATATTACTTTTTTCAACCATATTTTATAGGTTTTACGGAACTTTTCCAACCTATTTTAGACTAGAAATGGAGCTTTTCCAACCCTTTTTAGGGCATTTTCTGCCACTTTTCCAACTTCTAGCCGCTGCAAAGATACTATTTTTCTCCGAAACTCTTCTATTTAAACAAGAATATTTTCTCAAAATATCACAAATTAAACCAATCGGTTAAATACACGCACGCCTAACGGACCACACAGAAAAAGTAACATCTCGCTTTGCCCACAAATGCCCAAGACTTTGGGCATCTTTGCCCAACTACGTGGGGTATTTTTACCCAAGGTTTTGGGCACGGTTACCCAAGACTTTGGGCATCCGTACCCGTGTACGTGGGTATGGATATCCGTGTACGTGGGTATGAGTGTCCATGGGCGTGGGCTGAATCAGCGCGCTGCTTACCAGGGCGTGGCAATAGGTGGCATTAGGTGGCAATAAAAACAGGGCTTATTGCCACGCGTAAATCACTATATACCAATATGTTAACAATAAGTGTGGCAATAGTGGCATTAAAATAGAGAAAAAAATATTTTTCCTCCATTCAAAATCTGCTGATGAGAAAGGCGGAAATCATGCAGCGGCTTGCCATTAAGTATTAATGACTTTACACGATAACTTCCTGATATACTGGCTGGTGCAGAGATTTCGAAGCGCTTGCCGTTCTCCAGATTCAGCGTAACTTTCTCGAAAGAAGGCGTACCAATATAGTAAAAAGGGGTGCCTGGACATGCAGGATAGAAGCCTAAAGATGAGAAAATATGCCAGGCAGAACGCTGTCCTGTTGCATCTTCACCCGAAAAACTGTCATTTTCCAGTATCTGATGCACCCTTTCCTGCGTCTTCTCCGGCTCACCGGCTGCCGTATAGAGATATGCCAGATGATGGCAAGGCGAATAACTGTGCTGATACCATCCCTTGTCAAACATCCTGTCCAATCGGGAAATCACCTTACCGTTGCTCATCAGCACCTCCACTTGAGGATGCGCCTTTCTCTCCTTCTTCTCCTTTTTATCAATCAGTTTCTCCTTCTTGTCCATCGGCTTACTGTCATGAATCACCTCAAACAGACCAGCGATATTCTGCGGAACCGACCAGGTATCCTGACAGGCAGAACCTCCCAGAATATTACTCTTACCTGAAAACAGTTCTTTATCTTCCGCCCATTTCCCATTCTCATATCTTCCGTCAGCCCAGCCCGAAAGCGGGTTGATTACGTTGCGCCAATTCTCAGAGCGGCGCATCAGTATCTGATAATCATCCTGATACTGCTGGCGGAGAGCGGCATCCTTGCAGGAATCAAGCAGCAGCTTTGCCATCTGCGCCACGGCAAAGTCATCGTATGCATACGCCAGGGTTCGCGAGGTAGAGGCAGCAGGAGAACCAGCCCCCTCCTCTACCGGAAGATAACCGTTCGTCATATAGGAAGTGATGGAGCGGCGGCCCTTTCCGGCACGGTAATCCTTGGCAAGATAAGGAGTAGAGAAGGCATTCATGCGCATTCCCTCGTAAGCCTTCACGGCATCAAAGTTGCGGATGCCCTTGACATAGGCATCGGCAAGCGCGATACTGGCATCATCGCCCGGCATCTCCGTCTGACTGCAGTTGCCGACAGGAAAGATAGGCATCCAGACACCATCCTGATACATCTTTACAAGAGATTGCATCATCTCTCCCGAAAGCATCGGAGTAAGAAGATGATAAAGCGGCAACTGCGCACGGTAGATATCCCACATCGCAAAGTCACCATATTGCAGTTCGCCGACATCACTCAACTCATGGGGAAGAAACGAACTGCGGTACAGGGCGGTATAAAAGCGGTTCACCTTTGCCGTGTCCTGACTCTCCACATCGATGGTATGCAGACGTTCGCACCACAGGTTGGCAGCATACTCCATCATACTGTTGAAGTCCAGTCCGCCGTACATATAGTTTTCGGCATTGAGATTGGTCACCGCCTGGTCGTGCGAAGTAAAGGAGGTAGCCGACATCCATTCCATCGCCTTTCCAGTCTTGCCCCTGAAGGTGAGCCAGACTCCGATGCCCGGCTTGCAGGTCACCATCAGTCCCTTTCTTTCCGCCTGTGCTTCATCAAAGACACCATAGTCAACCAGCTCATCTTTATCATAAGCCAGTACGAAATGTCCCCCGAAATCATCCGGTTTCCCCCATCCCTGATATACATGAGGCGCCGGATTGTAGGCATAAACCACATGGTTTACGGTATCAATCTCGATGGTTCCCTGTCCGTCATCATTATTGGGCTGGATAACGAGATGAACCAGTTCGTCCTTATCGGGCGTAACACGGAGCATGGAGGTATGGCTTAGGGCAGTCATCTCTGCCTTCAGATGCTCATCCTTCAGCTGGACACCATAGTAATGGGGATGCGATACCTCGTCCTGATGGCTGAAAACGGTGGCACGCTGAGCGGGCTGCAGACGGAGTTTGCCTCCCAAGGCAGCTAGGGTGAAAGAGCCGTAATCCCGTTTCTCGCCACCTCCCGGCCAATGGCTGCACCGGAATCCCTGCAACAGCGTATCCTTATCATGATAAGGAGCCACACAAGGCTGCTCGGAATCCCGGGTTTGGGGAGTCCAGAAGTTCTGGCCGTTCGGAACCAGTACGGCAGGAATCGCCTGTCCCGCTACTCCCATCGTTTGGATGGCATAGAGCTGGCGCACATGTTCCAGCTGGTGGATACGCTGGTGCATCTCCTGCTTCCATTCTTTCCAGGAATAATAATGAGTGCCGTAAATCACCTGTCCTACAGGCGAAAGCATGATGTCTCTTTCGTTCAGCATGAACTTCACCACCACGCTATCCTTCCGGTTCTTGTAGAATATCATCTGCAGGTTGGCACCCATCGGAACCACGCGGTCCATCCTGTCTGTCTCTGCGCCGAGCACCACCTGGTCGGCGTCTTCACGGGCACCGGCAGGAGGCAAGGTGGCATCAAAAAGAAGAGACAGAAGCCGGTAGAGGGCAGTATCATGACCGAAACGGAGGGTGGCTGATGACTGGGAAGAACGCAAGGCGGCATCGGCATCGGTTTCGATGTTCTGCCAGAGCGAGATGGCGCTCCGTGCCGGAATCTCTTCATTGGTAGCCATACTGCCGTTGGTGATGTTCATGCGGAGATTGTTGGCTTGATAGATGGCACGGAATTCGGCATCGGTAAAGAGTGCATTCAGGCTGTCTTCCATCTCCTGCGGATAGGCAGCAAAGTTCAGACCCACATCCTGCAGGGAAGAGGTGAGTCCATACATTTCGGTCATCAGTTTCAGGGGTTCATCTATCTTTGAGGTGTTCTTGAAGAGCTGCTGCAGGAAGCGGCGTGGCGAAACCTGAGCCTTCACATTGGTGCGTTTCTTCAGTGCCTTCAGTTCGGGAGATTCGTAGGCTATCCAAGCCATATCGGCAGAATCGGTCTTCACATCCAGATGCAGCTGGGGCTGTAGACTCCGCAGTTGGGAAGTAAAGGCGAGCATACTCTTGGCGCAGCGGTCGGAAACGCTGGAGCGTGCCTTTACCTGATGGCCGGCAGCAAAGATTTGTGGATAATGGGCATACATGCGTCGGGCGATGCCCTGGTGCTGGAGTTCACCCAGCCGGGTCAGTTTGCCGCCGTTTCCTCTTGCATTCTCACATATCCGCTTCACGATACTCTTGATTTGAAGTCCGAGCGGAGTAAGATTGCCGTCATCAGCAAACTGCTTTTCTATCCAGAGATAGCGTGAATCCCTCGACATCCATCGCGACCCATGCCGCCCGTAATGACTGATATAATAAGGTGAGAAACCGGCAGGTGCCTTTACAGCCGCAGAATCGGTTCCGGCAGCATCCGTTACGGGATAAGCATAATAGATGCCTCCCATTTCGCGGCGGCTCTGTGCTTGCAGTCCCAGGCAGCAAACCAGCCATAAATATATAAGATAACTTTCTTTCTTCATAATAAATAAAAACGTAGAATCCCGCTGTTTATTATGAATGAGTGACTGAACCACTTGCGAAACTTGCCTGTTATTTCTCGGATTTGGATATTTTAGCGCAAATTATTTCTCGGATTTGGATATTTTAGCACGAATTATTTCTCGGATTTGAATATTTTAATTATCTTTGCTGCTGATATTCAAATAATTATAGATATGGCAGAATATATAAAAAGAAATATAGATACTCAGCTTATAGCATGGAAAGAAGATTCCATGCGAAAACCGCTGTTGCTTCGTGGTGCCAGACAGGTAGGAAAATCATCTGCAGTTAAACATTTTGGAAAGCAGTTTAAGTTTTTTGCTGAAGTGAACTTTGAGCGCAACAAGGCTATTAAAACCTTTTTCCAAGGTGATCTTGATGTGCGTTCAATTGCTGAAAAAATCAGCAGTTACATCAATGTCCCTGTAGAAGCAGGCAAAACACTCCTCTTCCTTGACGAAATACAGGAATGCCCAGAGGCTATCATGGCTCTTCGGTTTTTCAAGGAAGATTATCCTGAGCTGCATGTCATTGCCGCAGGCTCACTTCTTGAGTTTACGCTTCAGGAACTTCCTACTTTTGGAGTAGGAAGAATTCATTCTCTCTTTATGTACCCGATGACATTCGATGAATTCTTGTATGCCAATAATGAAGAGGGACTAGTAAAAATGCGAAATGAAGCCTATGGAAATCACCCACTGGAACAGGCTTTCCATGATAAACTCGTGGAATACTTCCGTATTTACCTGCTTGTTGGAGGTATGCCGGAATCTGTGCTTGCCTGGACACGTACTCATGACTTCAACCGATGCAGGAATATTCAGGAAGATATCGTACTGACATATGAAGATGATTTCAGTAAATATAAGAAGAGAGTCAATTCAGATCTGTTACGCACTACGATGCGTGGCGTCTGCCACCAGGCGGGCGAGAAGTTGACATTCAAGCAAATATCAGCCGACTATCAAAGTTCGCAGATTAGGGAGGCACTCCGCTTATTGACCCTGGCGGGTATCGTAACTCCTGTTGTCTCTACCTCGGGCAATGGTATTCCTCTGGATGCAGAGGCAGATGAGAAGAGCATGAAGGTACTGTTTCTGGATTCCGGATTACTGCTGGCCGTGCTTCAGTTGGAAGGCAACCTGGCGCAGCAACTTATAGAACTCATTTTGGCTGGTACTCCTCAGGAACTTGTCAACAAAGGTGGACTTACGGAGATGGTTGCAGGACTTGAGATTATGCGAAACAAACCGTGTATCCAACGTCAGAAGATGTTCTTCTGGGAGCAGAAGGGGAAAAGTGTGGCAGAGATAGACTATCTGGAGATTCATAAAATGAAGATTACTCCTATCGAAATCAAATCTGGAACACAAGGCGGCATGAAGAGTCTCTGGCTATTCATGAGAGAGAAGAAACTCACCAATGCCTTCCGGTGCTCTCTAGAGAATTTTGGAGCGTTTGATTATATAGACAAGGAGGATCACGATGCAGTAAGGCATGTTACCATTCTACCTCTCTATGCATTATCATTATTGTAAATAAGTGAGACTTGCGAAACTCCCTTGTAAAGTTTCGCAAGTAAAGTATAAAGCTAAAAAAGGGGGGAAGCCAACGCTTTGGCTCCCCCCTTTGGGTTCTTTATAATTCCCTATTGATATTAAAAAACTAGAATATACTATCTTACGGCAATCTTCTGACCCTTAGCCTGAGCACAGGACTGGGTAGATGCCTTCACAATGTAAATGCCGGATGTCACTCGCAGAATCATTCTCTGCTTATCAGGCAACTGATAACTGTGAACCATCTTGCCATCCATTGTAAATACCTGAACCTTGTCGAGTTTCTCACCACCCAGAGCAGAAACAACAATCATGCCGGCAGCTGGTGAGTAAACCTTCACCGGTGCACTCTGCTCTTCAGCCTCCATGCGGTTGATGCCGGTTGTGGTACGGGTCTGGGTGAGGAAGTATCTTCCGTGATCACCCGCCTTCACCTTCACAGCTTCGCCCTCATGAAGTTCGGTAAAGCTTGCCGATGCAGCATCGTAGAGATAAACAGGAGCATCGAGCTTGTTCACACCCTTCAGGGTAAGTGAAACCTCTTCAGCCTGCTGGCTCACGATGCCCAGCGGAATCCAAGACAACTCAGGAACCGCATTCACAGCCACCGCCTCGTTGCCGGCAACGGTATAAACCTGCGGAATATCCTTGAGGTTCTGATCGTACAGCAGATCTACATCCTCCTGATCATCATAGTCGGCAGAAGCCTCCGGACGCAAGGCAATGCGTGCCTTTGAAGTCTGGCCGTTGGAATTCTCTGTTTCTACCCCTACAGTCTTTACATAGTCTGATGCCATCACCAGACCAGGAGTAATGGTGCGGTCAACACACATCGTAGAAGTGAATCTTACCTCTCTAATAGTAGCGTCAGCATTCTTCTTAACAAAGAACGACTGGGTAGGCTGGATAGCGTAGTTCTTCATATCCCGTTCTGTACCGGAAATCGCCTTCACCTCACCATTCTCTACAATCCATATTGCCTTCTGCAAATCAGAATTACCCTCGAAGAACTTAGCCATCGAGATAGAGCAGGTATATGGATTCGCTACGAGATAGAATCCACTGGTGTTATCTCCCAAGCTCTGGGTCATCTCTGCGAGATGTTTCTCATCGTTATTGTAAGCAACGAGAAGTTTGCCATGACCAGCCTTTCCTATTTGTACAGATGTACCACCAGAAGTCGTTGTTCCATCATAATCGTAGTACTGATAGCTAGTATCAGCCTTTGGCAAACGGAGGAGCGCATTTGGCAATTTAGAACCAGCAGGTTTCTTTGGCAAGAGTGCATTACCCGCCTTGATAGAGAAACCACCGAAGGTTCCATCTGCGGAATAGCTTTCATCCACCTTATTATATACATGGCTCCAGTAACCGAGATTCATATCAACATCACTAGGAGCTGTTCCATCCGGATAATGCGATGCTGAATAATCACCCTTAGGAGTGATTTCCTTCACATCACTCTTCATCCAAGCTCTCTGATAAACCGGATACTTGCTTCGGCTATACGCAGCAGTAGTACCATCAGCAGCCTTATCATCAAACTTGATATCCGTAAACGCCTTGGTTTCCTGTCGTCCATTACTTGCTGGCACATACATATCACCTGCGTAGATATACTGCAGAGGTGAAGCCATGGTGTACCACCTGTTAGGTACCAGCTCCTTCTCTACCCAAGCCTTGTCATATACCAGATAGCACTGGTCGCGAAGCTCGCCCTGAGGCTTGAAGTAAATCTGATGGCAGGTATTGCCATAGAACTTCTCGCACTTCAGATTACCATCAGCATCCAATCCCTTATTAGCAACTGCCTCATTCCAGAATGCCATGATATCGTACCGGATATACGTTGTTGCCACATCACCCTTGGCATTATCCAACTTGGTAGCAATACCATTCTCTTGACGATAAACTATGTTACCGAGGTCAGGGAAAGGCTTTCCATTCAAGTTGATGACAGTAACCTTAGTAAACTTCATTGGCACATAGCTATTCTGCGTAGGAATCTCCTGTGCTGAAGTTGGCGTACCCGACATGCTACTGCCATAAGCCAGATAATTGGTATACTTATCATCATGCAATTCAGTAGAAGATGAGCGATGCCAGTTGTCATCATTATTCCAGTTGGCATTCATACCGCCATTCGCTGTAGGAGTCCATGTAATGAATTCCGGAACTATCTTCACCTTGAGATAAGCCTCACCAGGACAACTTGTTCCACCAGTAGCTGCAGCTTTCTGCTCGAAGACGAATCGAAGATCGTAGTAATAACCCTCGTGGAAATTATCTAAAACATCCTTTAAGAACAGGAGGTCGAGGGTTGCCTGAGTCGCAGTACCCACTTCGCCAATCTCTGTAGACTTTAATTTTGCAACAGGAGCAGACAGCAATGTCGCACCAGTTTTATTCCACAATGGGTCATTGGTTGTAGCAACATAGACATCCGCAGAAGTATTTGCACCAGTTTTACTATCATCAATGAATGTCAAAGTCTTATCTTCGACACCAGTCTTATAGCTTGCGCTATGCAATGGTACCTGGAGATAACCCTCGGAAGAGTTTGTCTTGTGCCGCTCCAACAACTTCTTAATCTGTGGCAATCCGATACGGAGCGCAGACTTATAAGTTGCATCATTAAACGGATAATACACATCATTGAAACCGAAGTTAAGCTGTGGACCATCCTTAGCTATGCGCAGAGGTACAGGAACTGCTCCATCACAAAGCAAGTAACTCACGCCATCTTTTGTATAAACATCATCACCTGCTTCATTTTTCCCATTAGGTGCTGGTTTCATATAGATTGTATGAGCACCATATTTAATATCACTAACAGGAATCGTAATTTCATTAGAAGCGGTACTGTTATAAGGCGTTGTCTTCTGATCGATATACCAGTAGAAAGGCACCTCTGTAAGCGTAATCTTTGCACCAGTCTTTGGATCGATGGTTGTGAGACTGCCCTTAAGCTTAACACTAGGATTTGGATCTGCACAGTCCACACGATAGTCAGTAATGACATTACCCTCGTTATCTATAATCGCAGGAGTCTGACCAACCAACTCAAACAAATCACTATAAATAGAGCAGACGTCAGAAGGTTTACCCCACTGTGCATCAGATGCATTGGGATCACTATCAGCACATACAGAGACATAATACTTCTTACCAGCCTTGAGTCCAAACTTATGGTTAGCAAGAATGATGTAAGTTTCACCATATGCATCAGTCTCTATCATGTTGACACCATCTATCGTATGGGACTTACAAGCTGCTTCTGAGTCATATACATCAACAGAAGCATAACTATCTGGCATTGTTCGCTCCACACCATCCAAATTATAGTTGTAAAGACCTTTTCCTGTTACTGGTGTACCATCTTCTTCCACAAAACGGAAATGGATTTTCGTATCCTGATGGTTAAGTATAGCATTCAATGTCTCGTGAATGGCACGTATCTTCAGCTTGACTTTACCTTCTCCGTTCTCACCGCAGGCAGGTCGGTCTTGGAAGACCTCCACCTTGGCCGGCTTTAAATATATACGGATATCATCAACAGCATAGTCAGCACCTTTTGTACCCTTACTATAGTTATCAATCTCGATACGGAAGTTATCGTACTGTTCTGCATGTGACTCTTTCTGAATGGTAATCTTACCATACACCTGATACCACTTTCCTTTATTATAACTATCACGATTAGTTTTAAAATCTCCAGAAGAGAAATTATGAAGCAACACTTTCTGATTGCCAACAAGACCAAATAGCTTAAACATAAGCTGTGGCTGTGTTTTATCTCCTTCAGTCATATCAGCAACATACGCAGAGAACGCCATTTGCTGACCCGTACATAGACTTGCATTAAATTCTGCAGATGCAATGGTACGACTTTCATCAGAAGCATCAACATAAAGGAAAGAACCCGTTTGAGAGCCACCGGTTAATTCCCAAGTTCTGTCATGTAACTCAGAACCGTCATACCACTTATATTTATCTGAACTAGATGATACTCCCGTCACATTAGCCGTCTTATAGATTCCATATTCACCATGCAATGGTGAATGCATCGGGTCATAAAAAGTTGCACTACCACTATACATCGCGCTCTTAGTTAACAGACTCTTATAGACGAATCCATAGTTTCTCTTAGACCAATCAGAAGGATGCTCAGATTGGTTATCCATATCATTGGTTGGAGCAGAAACAGTTTGTTCTGGGCTATCATTATCGAAACTAACCATAGCCACACGGTTATAATTCTCCTCAAGATAAGATATTTTACGCTGAATTTCTTCATTCCCCATTTCTGAATCCATCATAGGATGGAAACCAAAGAATCGACAGTTGAAATTGGCAATCGGACAACTACTATTGTCGCTTTCATTCACAGCATAAGCTACAACAGAGAAGTGGTCTCCATTCTTGAATGTAATCTTATCAGAAACGGATTTACCATCCAAATCCTTCCATTTATTGTTATTATCATTTAAGAGATTTAAACTGACATCAAAGAAACGAGGGAAATCAGGCACATTACTTTCACTGTCAAAATATTTATTTTTATCACCATTATATATTCTCCAAATAACCTTAGTTGCTTGCTTGAGGTCAGGTCCGAAGTCTGTCTTAACAATATCACGGTCTGTTTGCCTTGTTGGGAAATAGACATGATGCTTATTGTTAATCATCGGATAGAAATAATACATGGTTGGTTTCATATTAAGACGCAAAGTCATAGTTGAAGTATTGTTTGCGAAACCAACAGTAACATTCTTATTATCCTCGTAAGTAAGATCATTATCCGAATGGGTAAGATAATCCTTTTCCATATCAGCCATTTGCTTAGCAGGAATCAGATGAAAGATATAACGGATAGAAAGCGTACTTTCATGATCCATATATAACCCAGACTCGTCCATACCATCAACATAACGGCTCACATCACAGGCAATCGTTTCACCCTTCCAATTTTCATCATCAGGACGAGTATAATTAACACCTACATTACCTTGCCAAAGAGCAACATTATTCAAATTACAAGCTAAAAGACCTTTTTTATTGCCATTTTCATCACTTATTTCTTTCAAGAAATCCTTACCATCTCTATTGTCTGCCTGAATGTTGTCAGATGCTTCATCAGTATCATAATTATACCATCTGTAATAACCTAACGGCTCCAAACCAAGATTTCCGTGGGTGGCAACTCCATCAAAATCTTCCATAGGCAACGTCAGTGGAATAGACTCACCTTCTGCTATTGGATATGTATACTCCCAAGTATAGGTCTTTTGGCGTAACTGTCCCTTAGAAGCATCTATCACCTCATAATCACCATCTGCATTGGCATAACCCTTGTAATGACGGAAAGGCACACTAGAAGGATCTACAATTTTTACCGTATATTTCAACTTCAGGTGAGTAGGCTCTGTTGTAGCAACACCATCTGTCTCTTTCAACCCCTCAATATCATCAGTAATGACACAAGAGATTTTGGTAACCTTTGTTATATCAAAGGTATAAAGCTCAGAAGTTGGTGCAAAGGATACTTTCAACAAGTCTGACAATTCGCTACTTGGGTCTTTCGTCAAGACATTAAAATACTTATTGCTAAAGTCATTATATTTCTTGCTTGATATTCCTAAACCATTTTTCGTGAAGCTATTACCTGCATCGTCAGTAACAGTCCAGCGAATATAGAGATTACCCAGCTCGCTTACTGAAGACTTTCCAAGAGCTGACAGAATTTCATCCAGCTTATGATTTAAGTTGACATTAATCTGCTTTTTGGCATTATTTATCAAAACTCCATCTACCTCCTTAACTGTTGTTGTTGGATCAGGAGAAGTAACCAATGTACCTACAGCACTCTTGTCTGCAAATGATACCGTATAAACACCCTGCATGACAGATGGTTCTGATACAACATATCTTGTACCATCAGTTTTGATATAAGATGTCATACCAGTGACATCATTGGTCCATACTGCTTTCAACTGGTAATTCTTCCAATCACCAGGAGTACTCAATTTAGACTTATCAAAAGTAATCGTTCTGAGATTTTCATCGCTTACAGAAGTCTCAGAATAGCCGATATAATTACCCTTACCTCTATTATAAGTAGAAGAACTGCTCAATGTACCATCTGGCAAAGCTTCAATCACCTTACCAGTTGTCTTATCTATCACCTGCCAACGGATATAACGGAGGTAATGAGTAGGCACAGTAATAGTAACCTTACTGCCAGAGACAGCAAAGTTATCAGACTCATTAATTACATTAGATGACAATGCTGAAGACAGTTTCAAATCAGCAGTTGCCTGAGCTACAGTCTTAAAATTAACGGTATAAGCACCTTGTAGTACAGAAGGTTCTGCCACAATAAATGGTTTGGTATCCAAAGTTGGGGCGTCAATACCATCTATATTGTCGGTCCAAACCGCCTTTAACTGGTAGTTACTCCATTCGCCAGCACCAGTAACCTGTGACTTATCAAAATTTACCTGTCTTACAGAAGATTCGGAAGAAGAAGTTGTATTGTAATAAACAAAACTTCCCTTCTTCCTATGGGTAAAGCTAGAGTTGGTAAATATCTGATTACCATCTTCACCCACTGCGTCCACAATCTTACCGGTGGTCATATCAATGAGCTGCCAACGTACATACTTTACACTATGCTTTGGTATTGTAACAGTTACCTGCTCACTGCCGTCATTTACCATATATACATCAGACTCATCAACTGCTGTTTTTGACAAACTGCTCAAAGTAAGATCTTTACTCTTTATCTGCTCTGCAGTTGTAAATGCAGTAACATACAAGCCACTGAGATTTGGCTCTTTCAAGAGATAATAATTGTTGTTATTATCATAGAGAATGTCTGAACCATCTGAACTTGATGCCCAGGCACAAATTACCTGATAACCATCTGTCCAAGAAATATCACTTGGACGGGTGAAGGTCATCTTTCGCTCGTCACTTGTCGTTGTTTCTTTATCATTATTATACCATATATAATAGTTACCTTTTTGTTTATAAGATGAGCTTGAGCCGCTAGCAGACCAGCCATTAATATTTACTACTTTACCATCCTTATCAGCCACATACCAGCGCATATATTTCGCTGTATTAGGCATAGTTACAGAAAAAGAGTACTCTGTAGTAGCTTTAATCTCGGTATTCTTTTGGATATTGCTACTTATATTAGGAGTAAACGTAGCAGATTCTGCAGCCGTCTTAGACATAAAAGAGAAAACGCACTTGCCAGAAAGAGTTGGCTCTTGGAAGAAATAGGCTTTAGTTCCATCAGAATAAAAATCTCCATCAGACTTATCTGTTGCCCAATAACAAACCACCTGATAACCATCATCCCATGACTTATCAGAAGGAAGAGCAAAAGTTACATTATTCTGAGAACAATCACCTTCCCAAGAATTAAACTGTGTCCAAACCATCTTATCTTTAACGGCAGTATAGCCGTCAACTTTCAAGTAGCTTCCTACATTATCTAGTGCATTTCCATTTTTATCAAGCACTTGCCAACGTACATATACTGCACCAGACTCAGAAAGTTTAAAAGATATTGACTTATTAGCATCATCAACAACCTTTCTACTTGAAATTACCTTCATATCAGCAGGCTGATTACCCTCTTTGATAGAATAATCAGTTAAGTTTTCTGCCAAACGAATATTATAAGTATATGTTGCCTGCTCTTTGGTAGCATCAGTCAAGAGTCCTTCATCATTAGAAAGATGAAGAACAATCTTTGCTCCTTCAAGATTTACATCAGTTGGAGGAGTAAAAAATATACTATTATGTTGATATTGATCTGCTTTACCTTGGGAGCCATCAAAATAAACTTTATTGTTATTCAAATAAAAAAAGTTAGAACTACTAGGTTCTGTACCAATATTACTTCCCCATTGACTTTCTTTTACATTCCAGGTAGTTACATCTAGTTGATTACCAGAAATATCAATAAAATCAATAAAGAAATATTGATATTTATAGCTACTATAATAATTCTTTGCATCCAAAAACGCATTCTTTAGATCAAGTTTATAATAGCCATTATCTTTTGTCAATACAGCAGTTGCACCCCATCCTTCCACTGGCATAAAAACCAATGAAAGGAGGAGGATGAGAGTACGATATATGTTTTTAATCTTATTCATAGCGATAGTATTTACGTGTATAATGTTTACGAGCAGCATAACTGCTTAAATCCTTGGTGAAAAGTATCTTGTATATAAGAGACTTGCTCGTTTCACCCGGCACAGGGACTGTGACCTGATAGAGGGCGCTCTGCTTGTCGGCTTTGTCATCATTGAAAGTACCTTCAAAATAACCAGTGGATGGAGTCCATTTAGGAAGAGTTTTAAATACCAACTTGGCATTCGTTTCGGCGGCTGTGGCATCATCCATACCATCTTCTTGGATTAATTCCCATTTAACATTGGTATAATCGATGGTTCCAGAAACATCGGAATCATCAGCCTTTACTACCTTTGGCTGGATATGGAATTCCTCTTCCGGGTAATAACAGGTGTAGGAAAGAGTGGTTCCGTTATCTCTTATGGATGGATAGAGACCGATGGCTGTAAAGGACTTAACATCAAACTTCAACTTGTAATCATCTAAAGAGATTGGTAGAATGTGATGGTCGTTGCGTGCTATCGTTGTCCAATCCTTGAACAAGGCGTAACGCTTGACTCCTGCTGAAGTATTCAGGTTGATGATGAAATACTTGGAAGTATTGCCCGCTGCGCTTTCATTCACATAGAACGAAATCTCTTTATCCGTAGTACCTGCTGGTATCGTCACAGCAGGAGACAACTTATAAGTATAATTATCCGTTGCAGCCTGCCCTACCAGATTTGGAGAACATGTAACTTGATCATTATCTGCATCTGAATGCTTTGGCAGCAACATGATGTTATCAGCATCTGCATTATCTTTGCTGTTCTTAGTAATATCGCTGATGGTAATATCATTGATAATCAAATCGGTAGCGCTTGGATTCTTAAACCGAAGTGTAACCTTTGCCAGCATTCTTACTACCCAAAGCTTATTCTTATCAGTTGTTCCATCTTGGTTTACAGTAAGCGTCTGCTCATTACTCATAGGAATACCTGAAGTAGCATCGAAGCCATTGCCATTCATCTTATATTCCATGTTTTTAAAATCAACATCAGAGCCATTAGTCAACGTACCTCCCAACTGCGTTTTATCAATATTGGCAAAAGAATAAACCAGATAGGTGCCTGGGGCTACATTCTCCAGAGTAACTTCGTCTTCCTCTGCATGCTGAGCATCAACTTGAGTTTTCTCTACAGTCTGTACCACCTTACCTTTTTGAGTAAGAACAATAAACCAACTCTTCATATTCTCTGCATCGGAACCAAACTCCCAATCAGGGGTAAGAGCACGGCTATGAGGTGCAGCCTGACCATTAGAGCCAGACGCAGCAGTAGAGAGCTTGAGATGAATGGTAAAGCCATTCTTGCTTCCTCCATCAGGATTATCAGACATAGTACTGTCGTCTGGCGAGCAAGCCGTAAAGGTGGCAAGCATCGTCAGTACCAACAGCGCCATTATCGTTTTTATCTTATTCATATCTATTACTCTTTATTTTCCGTCTTATTACATGGAAGTCTCTGCATGGGTATACTTTGCCCATTTCTTGACAGCAATCGTGAGAATCATTCCCTTCTTCTCACCCACTACTCCTTCTATCTTGATACGATAGATGTTATTGCGGACTATGCTATAATACATAGGAGCGGTTTTAGAACCAGTACCTGTTGGATCACTATGGCGAATGGTGTAGGTATAGTATTTATCTGTACCAGATTTACCCGCTTTAGGCTGCTTATTGGTTGTATCCCAATCAGAAAGCTCATAATACTTGCCTTTAAATACTAATCCAGTAGCATACTCTTCTGAATTATCAAAAGTAGTATTCTCCATTGCATAATCAAGAACGAAGTAAGAAGAACTTGCTGTTCCTAGAACTTTCTTGACTGGAAGGTATCCTGTAGCAGATGGCCAACTTGCATCATTTAACTTACGAACATTATATTTAAGACCGCTTGGAATAGAACCAGGATTCTTATCAGAAGTCCATGGATCTATCACATAGTTTGTAGCAGTCTTGTCGGTTTCCGAAGTTGTTGTCTCATCACCCAAATAAGTCAGAGTTGTTCCCGTGTTATTTCCCACACGCTTAATACAAAACTCACCGGAAGTAAGCTTGTTGTAAGGGAGAATATACTCCAAAACGAAACCGCCGACTAATGCGTTTGAAACATCCTTCACATCAAAAGCATAAGTTCCGGTACCAGGATTTGTTGGAGAATCAACATACTTACCATCACCTGGATCAATATCGATACGAGCAGCAAGGCGCTCTATATCAACATTTACTGTAAGCGGATTAGCCTCGGTTCCATCACCTGTAGCATTACCACCAACAGAAGTCAACTCTGTAGTAGCATCATTCTCTGAAGTCATGATAAAGTTTTTCGAAGTAGGATCAAAAACCTGAAGATGAGCATCTCGAAGTTCACCCAATTTCTTGTTCAAGTAGGTTGGAGTGATGTTACCGGCATTCGCTACTACCAAAACATGATATGCCTTGGAAACAACGATTGGCAAACATTGCTTTTTCTCGAACGTATATACCTTATCATATTTTGTATTACCTGGCTTCTCTATTGGCTTCTCAAAATAGAAAGCCTGCTCTATTTTTGCTTCGCCATCGCTTATGCCTGTAGTGCTAGAATAAAGAAATACACAGACATTATTCACCTTATATTCGTTTTCAAAAGCCGTTTCTCTACCATCACCTTCTTCACCTCCTTGAGGACCAGCTGCGCGAGACGTGGCTTTGGTATCACCAGCCACAGCTACCTGCACAGTAAAGTAAGCCTCTCCCTTGAAGGCATCGGGCTTGCCGTCATCATCATCGGTGCTGCCAGCGCAGGATGCGAAAGCACCGATGACAAGAACTGAAAGCAGAAGCAGATATATTGATTTCAACTTCTTCATAATCCTCTTAGTTGTTAAGTACTTCAAACTGTATTCTCTGACTCCAGCTCAGCGCATTCACGCTGATAGTAATGTAAGCGTATTTCAACTTACCATCTTGAAGGAAGAACTGTAATTTATAGTCATAAGCTCTATCCAAGAACTCTTGTGGAGTATACACATATTCCTCACTGGTGCGAACTCGGCTCAACAGGTCAGGTAAATCTACATCTACCACGGTCTTGCCTGTTTCCTTGTTGGCAATAATCAATTTGCCATCGTCCTTCGCCTTATCGTGATAAATCAGACGGGAGGTCATAAAGTCAGCATGAGCTATCTTGCCCACTCCTTCCAATTCATTACCATTAACATCACCAGCGGTAGAACCTTCACGGTCTTCTGTATTCCAAACAGCATGTGGAGTATAGATTACCTGATTAGTCTCATCGAGTGAATTGTCACAGAGGATGCGGGAGTTATGGTCTTGAATGATAAAACTATAGTCGTTTACATCCATTGTAGTTGGGTCATTGAGTTCACGCAAGGTAATATTGATCTTCTTGGTATCACGTACCAGCGAAACGGTGGTATAGTTAGGACGGGTAGCAGAATACTCTACCAGCGCATCTGTCTTACCATGCCACAGGGTATCGAGTGGCAGGTTGTGATTATCAATAATATAATAACCATTGCGCTGAACCTTATCAAGGTTTACCTCCAATTTATCCATCTTATCGCCCACAGCAGGTTCTGTACGAACGAACTTTGCACGCTGGGTATTCAACTGATCAGCATAAGCATTCTGTCCAGCCAAAGCTATGAACTGATACTTGCCAGGTTGAAGATCGGTAATATGCATTTTATAGTCAACATTTTTCAAAGGCAGCGCAGATAAAGAGTTTGCCTCTTCAAATTTCTTCACAAAATTTCCATTTTCATCATAGACATAAAGGGTTACCGCCCCAACATGATCATTGAACATGTCAGCACGCTGCAAGTTATAGTCATACTTAAACTTGACATAAATCCCTGTAGGACAATCGTCGGTGTCGGTATGCCACATATCACAAGAGGCAACCATCAAGAGTGTAGCAATCGCCAGCACTCCTCTTTTCACCAAGCTAAAAATCTGCGCTTTCATATATTTCTTCGTTTTATATATATATTGAATCTAATTATTATCACATGAAGTGTCGGACAGAATCCGAATATCGCCATCTCTTTGCATCTGGCGATGCGATGCCTTGTTGTTCAACAAGCTGTTTATCAGATTATTTCTGATGTAGTTGTTTGTTTATTATATATGCCCCCACCTGGAAAAGGTGGGTGGGGGCATGATTATTTTACTGAAGGATTGTACTCTGCTTACGAACTGCCCAAGAGAGAGCATTAATCTTGCAAGAGATATAACGCTTCAAGTTATCATCAGGAGTATCGTCATGGTTTACGTCAAGTTCACCAGGTGTTGAAGCACCAATTGCTGCTACACCAGTAACCTCAAGTTGATACCAGTTGTTACGGAGAACACCATAACGACCCAACCAATTCTGCTCACTATTTGGATCTGGATAAGATAAAGTTGTCTTGGTTGAAGGATTCCAAGGAGTCAACTCGTCACCAAAGTGCTTAATCAAAATGGTATAGTATGCATAACCATCCTTGAACTCATTAACCTTAATAGACGGCTTGAATTTAGTTAAGTCGTCAGCAGTGACATCCTTATCTGTTGCACCATCAGTTAAAGTCATCTTTGTAATAGTCACTACTCCTGCTGCATCGGCAAATTCAACATCCTTCACAGTAATTGTTGCTGTTACAGTAGGATAATAATGTGTCTCTACATATGCAGTACCCATTTCTGCCAAGAATCTCTTACCAATTTCTTTCTTGACGTCAGTTTTAGAATATACTACACCCTTATTGTCATCAATAGTGAAGAAAGTACCTTCAGTGTAACCATCAGGGGTAACCTTCATCTTAACAATTGCACAGGTTGTCTCCTTTACATTCTGGTGAGCAACATTAAATGTATTCTCATAGCAATAAGTGCTTGCGCCACCTGCCAATGTTGGTTCGTCATTTCCATCAGTGAAAGAAGGAGCTACAGCATAGTTAGCATCTTTACCCCAATAGGTTCTGTAACCCATACCAGTAGCAATTGTAGAAATACCTGCAAAACGGTAAGAATTATTGTCATAGTCTACATGGGATGCAGTTGTAAAATCACTAGCATCAGACTTATAACCATTCCAAGTATTATCATACTGGCGAGTCAAATAAGAAGAGGTATTTACATTAGCCAATCTCCAACCATCCAAAGAATAAGCAAATGTTTTTGCTGTACCACCGCTACCTACACTAACTGTATTTGTAGAAGTACCTGTAGCATTTTTCAAAGTTACCTTAGCAGCCAAACGCTCAACATAAATATTAGCAGCAGGATGAGAAGTTGCCTCTGACTCTGTTTTATAAATTTTATCTGTAACATCTGTCAATGTTGTAGCTTTCTCAGTACTAAAATCAGCAGAACCTGGCTTGCTAATGATAACAGCATTTGACATCATCAGATTATCCTTTGTCAAAGATGTGTTTATATCCTCCTTTGACAAGTCCGCAAAGGTACCGTTAAAGTCAGCTCCTTTTACCTGTAAAGTATTAGTAGAAGTTACTTTTAATGCATTATTATGGTTCAATACAACAAAAGCATATATTTTATCTGTAGACGATGCAGAAATCACGTTGATTTTCTGAACCTTTGATAAAGTGGTAGAGATTTGAGCACTAGGCGTAAGATCCTTCTTCCAGCCACTCAAATTATAAGCAGCCTTGATTTTTGCAGTTGCTTCATCTGCTCCCGCAAAAAGGATAAGAGTGGCATCCTTAACATTGTACTCTGTTGCATCACCATGATCAAATTCATCATTAATTGCACGAGAAGTTGACTGAGGCTGAGTAGGCAAATTCAATGTTACATTAACAAAGCCTTGACCATCGGCACCAAACTTACCTGTTCCACCACCATTCAGATCATCACTACTAGAACAAGAACCGAGCATCAGCCCCGCCAATGCAACGGAAAATAATAAAGTTTTTTTCATCTTGTAAGTCATTATAGTTGTTATTAATAATTATTTCTTTACTTATAAACGTTTTTAAAAATCTAATTATATTACATTTTTATATATTTGGTTTACAAATCATCTAATACGTTATATTTGAGTCTCTTTCTGAAGTTGTACTTAGAAAAGTTTTGCCTGAGCTAGGAGCCTGTCCCAGGCCAGGGCAGTGTCCTGGCTCTAAGGAATAGCTATATTGTCCTAAACAGACAGAATGTATAACTTTATAGATTCTGTAAATTTTCTTTTGCAGAAGCAACACCTGCCTTGGCTGCCTGCTCCAGATAATAACGAGCTTGCTTCTCGTTGCCCTTCAGCATCTCATAGACCCCTCGGGCATTCTGGGCATCGGCACTGGTTCCTGCCTTGTCGAGATATTCTTTCGCACCATCTGCATCACCAGCATTCAAACGGGTTATGGCTGCATTCAGATTCGCTGTCTCGTTCTCTGGGAACATGCGGACGGCGATCTCCATCACTTCATTAAACTCCTTGCCGCCTGGCTCGTAAGTCTGGGCTACCATGAACATCTCCTCCTGGCTCAACTGCTGTGGCTTGGTCTTGATAATCTCCTTTGCCTCTTCCACATCGAAAGGTTTCACCTTATAAGTAATGTGGTAGTCGGAATGGCGGAGGGCTGGATACCAGGTGTCGAGCATAAAGCGATACTCTGAAGGATACTGCTTCTTAATCTTCAACTCGCGGGCATCCGGATTCAGACTCTTGTCTGCAATAATCGCCAGAATGGCATCCTTATGCTCCAGGTTGCTACCTTTAATATAAGCTATCAGACCATCCCAATCCTCTGGAGTAGAAGAAACCGTGAAGAGATTGTTTGGCAACTTCACCATCCGGCGCACATATTCGGTCAGCGTCTTGGCACGGTTCTTTGCCAGATAATCATTATGGGAGTAAGGACTCTCAGGTGATGCATAACCATGAATGTTGATGCCGCTCACTTCGAGGTTCCTGTCTTCCTTCAATGCATTGATGGTACGGATGATGCTATCCAACTGTTCCGGATTACGGCGGTAATCAGGATGCAGTTCTATACGGTCTACCGGGAAATCGATATAAGCGCGCTTATCCAGATGACGGACCTTGATTGCCTCTACCTCCGGACGGACGAAAGAAGCTACCGGCTGGCGACGGCGAGAAACCGTGAAATCATTGCCATCCTGCAGATCACCACAACCGCAGAGGTCTTCGTGAATATCCAAATCGTAGTTTCTTTCCTTAGAAGAGAGAGGAACTGAGGCAAGATACTTCACGGTCTGCTGCTTCTTGTTGTCTCGCTTCACCACCAAAGCCTGAGGTGAAAGCTGCAACTGTTTCTTCCCTACTCCACGGTCATACATAATCTGCTGTCTTCTGCCGTTGATAACAATCTCCGGCATCTTGAGCAACTCACCCTTATGCTTGATCATCGGAGTATATACAAGCTGGTTGTTGGTAGGGAGATCAAGGGAATCGAGATTCAGATCCATCGCAACCGTAATGAGGTCATTGTGGTGAGACATCTGAACATTAGATACCTTTATCTTATCGGCAGCCAACTTGAGACTCTTGCAATCCTGGGCTGCAAGAGGCATAGCCATCAAAAGAGAGCTGAATAATAATATGTAGTTCTTAAAATCTTTCATACTCATAGATTATGTTTAATGAGTTACAACATATAAATAAGAGAAATGGCTGCCTTGGTAGGACCCACGTAGTTGTCATGAGATGACTTCTCCTTCTCGCCACAGGCACCGCACTTGAACTTGTCGTACTGGATATAATCATATCCGAAACCTACAGAGGTTTCCAGGTTCCAGTGCTTGGAAAGAGGCCATTGATAACCAGCGGTCACACCACCACCTACATACCATCCTTCATAGCGATGGTCGCGTAGAGATTTGAAAATGCCAAGGGGTAACTTCACTCCTCCTGCATTAAACTGTCCGCCCATGGCATGAACACCCAAGAACCAGCCATTGAAGCTCTGACAGAACCAGTAACGGTATTCTGGTTGCAAAAGCCAATGACGAAGGCTTGACTGGTCGCCACCGGACTGTTTCCAAGGATTGAAGCCAAAGAATACCTGAGCGGTATGCTTCTTGCCTAAGGCAGTCTCGACACCGAGATTAGGAGTTGTAGTAGCCCAATATAAGAGGTTGGACTTGACTCCCGTGTTTTGCGCATAATTAGCTAGTGATACAAATAAGAGTAACACTGTAGCTAAAATCAATCGTTTCACCATCTATTAAAGATTTTAGTTTTCTATTTTTTGTTTCGTCTATATCGTAAAAATAGGTAATTATAAAAATTAACCATATTAAATGATAGTTCGCATTTTCTGGTGGCAAAAGTAATAAAAAAATAGATACGGGGGGGGTATTTTTTTGTATTTTTTTTGCGTCATGAAACATTTTAGTACGTAGTTTTTCTGATTTTATAAATGTAAAACCACAATTCATTAACATTTTATACATATCATGATTTAGGCAAATGCTGCAGCAAAAATTGAAGAAAACAGAGGATGTAGACAATAAATATACAGATTGTGAAATCAGCATGAAAACAAAAAAGCCTCAGAAATCTTTCGAAATCTGAGACTCTTGATAAAATGAGGCGGCTACCTACTCTCCCGCATTGCATTGCAGTACCATCGGCGCAAGTGAG
>ERZ1026901.613-NODE-613-length-27009-cov-8.659605_pt1 | contig 27009 bp, 24 predicted proteins | sample MGYA00380179_ERZ1026901 | MGnify/ENA primary metagenome ERZ1026901 (study PRJEB33269, sample SAMEA4719815) | human gut metagenome | biome: human-associated habitat; feature: organic feature; material: feces | place: Cameroon | collected 2013-10 ... | reverse complement strand
CTTGAACAATTTTTACTTCAAAATATTGTCTAACTTTTGGGGGTCACTTCATTTTTCGCTGTCGACCGTTTTATGTTTTTTAAGCGTATTTTTCCACAATCGCTTTAAATTCATCCCCATGCCCTGCGATCCATGTCTCCCAGTTCATGTTCTGGCTGGCAACGGCTTTTCCGAGGTCCACGAAGAATTTCGGCAGGTCGCTCTCTAAGATCACTGCTCCGGCCTCCCCGAACTTTGCAGCACCGAACTTATCACTTCCGCCTACAAACATCTTAAACGCGGACTCCGGCTTTCCGTCAACAGACTTTGCCGCTCCCTGGAAACCGATGGCTGCCGCCTGGTGTCCGGAACAGCTGGACGGGCATCCGGAAATACAGATCCTCGGGAGTGCACCGTCCGGGATCTTCGCCTCCCGTACAGCCTCCACAACCGCTCTGAGCACCGTCTGGCTGTCTCTTACGCCCTGCTGGCAGATTGCAGCACCGATACAGGCTACACTGTTCTCAAAAGTGCTCTGAGCACCGTCGTTTGTCGCTTCAAGGACTTTCTTCGCCTCGTCAGCAGTGAGGTTGATGATGTAGATCGTCTCATACGGAGCGATCCGGCACTCTGCGTCCGGGATCTCTCTTACAAGAGTAAGAAGCTCCGCAGGTTTTCCTGCCGGAAGACATCCGCCGATCGGGTGGTATGCCACCGCATAGAGCCCCGGCTGCTTCTGTGCGACTACACGCTTTCCGGAAATCTCGCCGCTGCCTTTCTTTGTTACCGGCTTTGCTTCCACATGAAGGTCAAGACCGCCTTTTTCTTTTTCCTTTGCCACATTCTCAAGGAACGCTTCCTTTAAACCATCAGCGCCCAGAGTCTCCTGCATAAAGCGGGTGCGGGCCTTCGCGCGGTTTTCATAATTTCCATGCTGGCAGAATGTCTCGATCATGGCACGGATGTAGTAAAGGATCTCCGTCGCCGCAACATGTTCATCCACAAGGATTCCCATCTTATAGCCGCCACCGAGACCGCCTGCGATGCGGAGTGTGAAGGTTCCGTCCGGATTTGCCATAAATCCCATATCGCGGAAGGCGCTGTGTACGGAATCATCCGCACCGTTGCTGAACGCTACTTTTAACTTTCTCGGCATGTGGATCTCACCGGCGATGGAGAGCAGGTACTCTGCCGCCGCCTCCGCATACGGTTTTACATCGAATGCCTCACCTTTCTGCACGCCGGAGAGAGGACTCATCATGATATTTCTCGGATTGTCTCCACCGCCGCCTCTGCTGTAAATTTCACTCGCGATGGCTTTCTCCATGAGGACCGGAACCTGCTCTGCTTTCAGGTTATGGAGCTGCACGGTCTCACAGGTGGTGAGCTTCATAAGCTCCACACCGTAATCTCTCACTGCCTCAGTAAGAAACTCCAGACGTTTTTCCGTCAGGTTTCCGCCTGCCATTCTGAGACGCAGCATGTGCTTTGACGGATCATGCTGTGCATAGCTTCCGAATCCACCGGAGATTCCCTTGTATGCCTTACGGTCGATCTCTCCCTTATCGAACTTCTCGATTGTTTCGACAAATCCATGGATCTGTTCACGGAACTGTTCTTCCCATTTTTCGTTCATCATAATTGTATTCTCGCTTTCTCCTTTTTATAAAACGCTTATCTCTTCCCCAGCTGTCTCCAAAACATGCCGGAAATCCACAGCGGAACTGCTTCGTATCTTGTATACAATAAGCGCTCTATCATTTTTCAATTATTCTTTCCAGTGTAAATGATGCAGATGTCCTTCCGTCGTCATCTTCTCAAATCCATTCTGCCGTAACGCCTCATAGAGCACGATCGCGACGGAATTCGAGAGATTCAGCGACCGGATATCTCCCCACATCGGGATCCTGATGCAGTTTTCGCGGTTTTCCACCAGGATCTCCTCCGGGATTCCACGGCTCTCCGGCCCGAACATGATGTAGGCATCCGGATCATAGGGAACGTCCGTGTATACATGCTCGCCCTTCGTGGTCGCCATATAGATCTTCGCCCCCGGATTTCTCTTTAAAAAATCCTGATAATCGCTGTACACTGTTACGTCCAGCTTATCCCAGTAATCCAGTCCCGCCCGGACTAAATGCTTCTCGCTGAGCTTAAATCCCAGCGGCTCGATCAGGTGCAGCTTCGTGTTCGTTGCCACGCAGGTGCGCCCGATATTTCCTGTGTTTGCCGGCATTTCCGGCTCGTATAATACGATATTCATTGTTGATCTTCTCCTGTCATGTCTGCCGCTTTCCGCTTTCCACGATCACTCAGAACTAATGTCAGCAATCCGGATTTTCTCACGAAATATAAGGTGCAGACATATAAAACCCCGGCCCGACCACCTTCATGATCAAGCCGGGGAACTGTATTTTACATGACCATCCGCTCAGCGCACAATCACAGCATCCATTTATTTCGCATCATTCAGATGTCTCTTCACGAACCGCTCCATTCTCTCAAGAGCACGTTTCAGATCATTCAGGGAATACGCGTAGGAAATTCTTAAATATCCCTCGCCGCAGTCACCAAATGCGGTACCCGGAACAACGGCAACCTTCTCCTCCTCCAGAAGCTTTAACGCAAACTCATCGGAGGTCATTCCAAACTTCTTGATGCTCGGGAATACGTAGAATGCACCCTGCGGCTCATAACAGTCAAAGCCCATATCACGAAGTGCCTTCACGAGATAACGTCTTCTCTGGTCGTATGCGCTCCGCATCTCAGCTACATCTTTGTCTCCGTTTTTTAATGCCTCGACCGCAGCATACTGGCTTGTCGTCGGTGCACACATGATCGCAAACTGGTGGATCTTTAACATCTGCTTCAGGATCAGCTCCGGCGCACACGCATATCCAAGACGCCATCCGGTCATCGCATAGGATTTTGAAAAGCCGTTGATCAGAACGGTGCGTTCCTTCATTCCCGGGAATGCGGCGATCGTACAGTGCTGTCCCTTGTAAGTAAGCTCTGAATAGATCTCGTCGGAGATAACAAACAGGTCTTTTTCGATGCAGATCTTCGCGATCTCCGCCAGATCCTCCGGCTCCATGATGGATCCGGTTGGGTTATTTGGGAACGGAAGGATCAGAACCTTCGTTTTCGGTGTGATCTTCTCGAGAAGTTTTTCCTTTGTAAGACGGAATTTATCTTTTTCTTCGAGCTGGATCGTAACCGGCACGCCGTCAGCCAAAACTGTACACGGAGTGTAGGAAACATAGCTCGGCTGAGGGATCAGGACCTCATCTCCCGGATTTAACATGGCACGGAGAGCAATATCGATGGCTTCACTGCCGCCGACCGTGACCATAACTTCCTTATTATAATCATACTCTACATCAAAACGTCTCTTTAAATAATTACAGATCTCGATCTTTAATTCCTTTAAACCTGCGTTTGAGGTATAAAAAGTCCGTCCCTTTTCCAGAGAGTAGATTCCCTCGTCCCGGATGTGCCACGGAGTATCAAAATCCGGCTCGCCGACACCAAGGGAGATCGCGTCCTTCATCTCGCTCACAATGTCGAAGAATTTACGGATCCCGGACGGCTGGATCGATACGATTTTATCTGATAATGGGTTTCTCACGGTGTAATCATCATCCTTTCATCTTCTGCCTTACCGCACATAACTGTTCCATGATCTTTATATTTCTTGAGAACAAAGTGTGTCGCTGTGCTGAGGACCGAATCCATCGGTGACAGCTTCTCCGATACGAACTGCGCGACCTCTCTCATCGTTTTGCCCTCAATGATCACGGTAAAATCAAAGGCGCCGGACATCAGATATACAGAAGTCACTTCGCTGTACTGGTAGATGCGCTCCGCGATCTTATCAAAGCCCATTCCTCTCTGCGGGGTTACCTTCACCTCGATCAGGGCGATCACTTTCTCATCACCTGTGTTATCCCAGTTGATCATCGTGTGATAACCGCAGATAATGTTCTCCTTTTCCATCTCCGCGATCTCATTCGCGACGGCTGCTTCACTCTCACCCAGAAGGGCGGCCAGATCCTTTAAATCAATTCGGCTGTTCTTTTCAATGATCGCCAAAATTTTCTCACGCATAATTGTTCCTCCTCATTGCATCTATCATTCTTTTCCAGAAACTGCATCCGTAAGCTTCCGGATCTCATCCGGTGCCGGTCGTTCCAGAAATCCGGTCGTTCCGATCCCGACCATTTTTCTGGCGATCCCTTTTTCGACTTTACCGATCACTGCAGACGGGATTCCGGCTTCACTCAGGATCTTCACGGCATCCCCGCCGTTTTCCACTGCCATCAGGAGACATTCCCCCGATGAAAGTCTGTACGGATTCAGGTCAAAGAGTTCACAGATCTCGATCGTCTCCTGCGCCACCGGGATCTTCCTCAGTTCAAAGGAAATCCCCTGCTCGTAAGCTCCCGATATGGCCCAAAGGGCGGCCAGTATGCCGCCCTCCGAAATCTCTTCCCATTCTCCTGCACCGCAGGCGTTCAGCATCTCCGGAGTCAGCTCTGATTTTTTATCTGCCTGCTCCCGGATCCGTTTGACAAACCACTCCGGGAATCGGGCTGATATCTCTTTTTCTTTTACCGACAGAGCCATCTTCACACCGTTTTTCCCGACAGTTCCTGCAACTACCAGATCCTGTCCCGGCTTAAAGATCCCCGCTCCGTTGGGTTCGCGCTCAATTTTTCTCATGATTCCGGTCTCTTTTCTGTGCGGCCTAAGCCGCGTTCTCTCCCGCCTGAGCACCACCCATTCCGGGGCCGTAGTTTTCACCCGGCTGCGGTCCGGCCGGCTCCGTTGCCGGTGCCACGGTTTCCGGTGCCTGTGTCTCAGGTGCCTGTGTCTCCGCAGGGGCCACGGCTTCTGTCTCCGTAGGAGCTGCTGTCTCCGCAGGGGTCGTCTCTACCGGTACCGCGGCTCCTGTACCTACGCGGTAAACGGTTTTTGACGCATTATATGTGTCAGAATTTAATAACGTGCGGTCTTGCAGCTTTCCATCCACATAGACACACTTATACAATTTCGATTTTAATCCCGTATGTCCTGACTCCACTTTCACGCGTTTTCCTGCCGGGAGGCTCGGATCCTGAATCTCCTGGGTCGGGGACGGTGTAGTGGAAATCGTCTCGGATTCAAATGCCAGCGTCCGATTCGACGGACGTGTCTCTTTTCCGTAGATCGTAAAGGTCAGCGTCTTTCCCTGAGTGTATCCCTCAATATAGATCGGGGTGTCATACGGGTTCTTTATCTTCAGATCTTTATAAGTTCCGGCGATCGCCGCGTCCATGGACGGCTTTACATAGCTGACCGTCATGGAGTGGTTCTGTCTCTGGACGATCTCCAGCTCCGCATATAAAGACGCGTTGTAGAGAGTCGTTGAGATCTGGCAGACACCGCCGCCGACACTGTCAACGGAACGGCCGTTTTCATAGGCAGTTGCCGTCTTATATCCATTTTCCAGTGAAAACGGGTGCATACATTCATATCCTGAGAGCACTTCTCCGGGCATCAGCACATGTCCGTTGATCTTTCCAGAGCCCACCGCAAGGTTTGTGGAACGGGATGCGCCGCTGGTCGCAAAGCTCGTGGAGAACGTTCCGAGGACGTCCTTGATCGTCGCGAGATCTTCCTCTGTCACATTCGGTTTCTTCACGGTCACAGACGCCTCCACACGGATCGCATCTGTATCTTCACTGTTTAATGCATCATTGAGAGCTGCCTTCGTCGCATCCATATCAACGGTCAGACCTTCTTTTGAAGGAGTGATCTCAAATTTTCCGCCTTTTCTCGTGATCGTCGCGTCAACGGCATCCGCCACCGCGGAACCACATTTTTCGGATACGAAGGTAGATACCTTATCCTGATCCACAGAGAGATCAAGCTCGATCTTCACCGGATTTACTTCCAGATCTTTCTTCTTCATATAACGCTTTACGAGGTTTCCCTTAAGCTCCGTTCCCTGAATGGCTTTCGCCACCTCATCCCGGTTATCCCAGGCGACACCCAGCATTTGCGCGTCGGATTTTGCTTCCGTTCCATTTACCACGAGCGTGATATCCTGGTTTAATTTTTCATTTACATAGCTCTCGATCTGCTTTTCGGCTTCCTCCTCCGTAAGTCCGGAAAGACTGACGGCTCCGACAGAGACCCCGTCCGGGATCCTTTCATCTGCCAGTGTGAAAACCGGGGCAGCCCAAACAAGTCCGGCGCTTAAAATCGCCGCCATGCCTGCGATCCACACATTTTTTTTCATTCTTTTCTCCTCACTGATAGCTTCCTGCGCCTGATAAATCTCAGGACTTCTGCCCGCCAAATTTAAAAAATAGAAAGAAGGGAACCGAGGATCATCGGCACTACCATTGCGAGTACGACTAATACGATAACGATGGTAGAAAAAATCTTTCTTGTCTTTTTATTATTCATGTTAAACAAAACATTCACCTCTTCTTGCTTTCCAATCCGGACCGTATTCCGCAGCCGTTTCCCTGATTCACAGCCGCACGGTTCCCTGATATTCATTCTGTCAGGGTTCCGGAAATCTATCCCTGTTTTTTCGCATTTTCCGGTATTCTTCCGTACTGGAAAATAATCTTGTCGATCATCCGGGAGATCTCATTTCCGGACATATGACCGATCTCGACAGTTATGTCTATTCTATGATATTTTAGTAAATCCTGCAAGTGTTCTTTTTGCCTTTTCGATGCCGTCCGTTCCTTTTTTGCCTTATATTGGAGCATTTTGGCAGTAAAGAGTTCCGGGCGTTCCCCGCCGAACCTTTTTTTCAATTCCTGATATAGATTGTGAGCGGCGTAAGCGTCGGAAAGAGCCCGGTGCGCGGTGTCCTGAGCGACCCCAAAGTACGCACAGGCGGCACTCAAATTTTTCTTTTCCTCCCCCGGCATCAGATATCGGCATAATTTCAGCGTGTCTACCCCGTATTTCTCGAATTTTTGCTTCTGGTTTACCGCAGCCTGCACGAGAAAACCGTAGTCGAACATGATCTGGTGTCCGAGAAGCGGAAGATCCTCCGTAAAGCTTAAGACCTCCTCCAGAACCTCCTCGATCCCCGGTGCGTCCTTCACCATATCATCGCTGATCCCGGTAAGCTCCACGATCCGTTCCGGAATCTGTCGATGCGGGTTTATCATGGTATGGCAGGTATCCACCACCACACCATCGATCACCTTCACCATGCCGATCTCCGTGATCTTTTCCTGACGGGCGCCGATGCCAGTCGTCTCAAGATCCAGAGCTACATAGGAATTTATCATTTCATCTGCCATGTCTGTTCTCCATTTTTATCTCAATCTGCTAAGACTCCCACCGCTTTCAGGTGATGAGTCATCCCTGTGGTCCGTCATTCTGCGTTACTGTTCGCGCCGCGCAAACAGTAACTGATTTTGCCGATGCTTCGCATTCCAAATCGGCAAAATCCACTACCACCACTGTATTGTACGGAATTTTCAGTTCAGAAAATTCCTACCCGTGTACAGTAACCATTCTTCTACTTTTGTCATCCGGTTTTCGTCCGGATCATATACAAAGCGGACAGCTCTTGCGTTTCCGGACAGGGGATCCCGCTTTTTGTAATCAAACAGCACAAAGGTTCCATCTTCCATATGTTCCAGATGGGCCATTTTCGCCATCTGTCTGGAATCAAATCCCGCGTAGTCCGTAAGCCAACGGGGATTCTCCTCCTCCGCCATAAAAAATTCCCGCACCTCTCTTTTATATGGAGACTGGTCACCGGCAAAGGACGGGCGGCTTTTGATGTTTTCCCGGACATAGAGATCGTACATTAAGCTGTCGCGAAAGTCTGATAATGTCGGTTTTTCCATCGTTTCTGTGGTTTCCACGCCGGTTTTCTGCTCATCTCCCTCAGTGGTTTCCGCTCCGGACGTCCCCTGTCCTGAATTTGCTTCTTTTTCTTCCAAAAACTTATACAGAATCTCATACCTTGCCAGCCTGCTGTGGCTGATCCCTGTAAGCCCATTCTTCTCATAATATTCCGCCAGACTCGTAAAAATTTCCGCCGGTCTCGCGAATGTCCGTTCCAGAAGTTTCATGGTCGCCGGGAACTGGCCGCTGTTATAGTAGACCTCCACCATGTCCTCCACACCTTTTAACCGGATCACATCGCTGTAGGGCAGCCATTTTGTGGAAAGGACTTCATAGGGAGGAATCCCACGGTATCTTAAATCATACGCCGCCACCTGCTCTTCCATATAAGATCCCTTTAAAACCTTCAGGAACCCCATCTGGAGCTGGTCCGGGCGCATCCGGTAGACATCATCAAAAGAGCGCATAAAGGACTCATAATTTTCATATGGAAGTCCCGCGATTAGGTCGAGATGCTGGTGGGTATTCCGGTAATCATAGACACGGTCCACCGCCTGCTTTAATTTCACAAGATCCATGTGCCTGTGAATTTCCCTGATCGTATCCGGGTTTGTGGACTGGACTCCGATCTCAAGCTGGATCAGGCCCGGCCGCATTTTTCCGATCAGCTCCAGTTCTTCCTCATCGAAGATATCCGCAGAGACTTCAAAGTGAAAATTTGTAACCCCGTTATCATGTTCCACAAGATAACGCCAGATTCCTAACGTGTGATCCCGCTTACAGTTAAAAGTACGGTCCACAAATTTGACCTGCGGGACTTTATGGTCGAGGAAAAACTGCAGCTCCGGAAGTACCAGACCGAGGCTTCGGAAACGCACGGTCTTATCGATAGAAGAAAGGCAGTAGCTGCAGGAGAACGGGCAGCCCCGGCTGCTCTCGTAATAGACGATCCGGTTCTCAAACCCCGCCATATCATGATAGTAGAACGGGATCTCATCGAGACTCAGAAGGCGCTGGGGGCCATGTTCCACGATCTCGCCGTTCTCGGCGCGGTACGTAATTCCCGGAATGTGATCCAGATCTAAGCCTGCTGCGGGCAGTTCTTCCCGCTTCAGATACTCCCGCACAAGCTCCGTAAACGTCAGCTCGCCTTCCCCGCGCATCACGCCGCGGACATCCGGCTCCCGCCCCAGTACTTTTTTCGCATCATAGGACACTTCCGGACCGCCGAGCCAGATCTCCGTCTCCGGAAGTACCTTCTTCACATCACGGACGATCTCCATGACATGGGAAATATTCCATATATAACAGGAAAAGCCGATAAAATCCGGCTTTCTCCTGTAGATATCCTGTAAAATTAAGTCCATCTGGTGATTGATGGTGTATTCTCCGATCTCGATATCCGCCCCCGGGATCTTCGTCTGCGCAAAAGCCCGCAAACTGTACACTCCCGGATTGGAGTGGATATATTTGGCGTTGATCGCCGCCAGCAAAAATTTCATTCGCTCCTCCGTTATACCCGGTACTCGATCTTACGGCCTGTCGGGTTGTACTGATAATAGCGCACACCCGCCGCATTCAGCATTCTCTTGGACGCCCGTGTGGACGCATCGTTCGCGTACTTATCACTCTCATAGACAATCGTCCGGATCCCTGCCTGAATAATTGCCTTCGCACACTCATTGCACGGGAACAGGGTCACATAAAGCTTGCTTCCTTCCAGACTGCCTCCGCGGTAGTTTAAGATCGCATTCAACTCACTGTGCGTCACATAGAAATATTTTCTGTTGTATGGGTCCTCGTCCAGCTTGTCCCACGGGAATTCATCGTCGGAACAGCCTTTTGGAAATCCATTGTAACCCATGGACAGGATCTTATTATCCTGACTCACGATGCAGGCCCCAACCTGTGTATTCGGGTCTTTGGAGCGCATGGCAGAAAGCTTTGCGACTCCCATGAAATATTCGTCCCAGGTAATGTATCCGTCTCTCTTCTCTGACATAATCATCCTCCATTTCGTAGATGTAACCGCTTCATACACCTGCAGTTACAAATAAAATCCATTCCGGATCAGCTTTGCCGATGGGATTCTGCCTTCTTTATATCCCGCGCATGAAGCGCAGATCTTCCGGAATTTTTATACGTTTACAATATGGTATCCGGCCGCCTTGCACAGGCGGTTCATAATCGCCTGACCGAGCTGATCCTTTGAAAAGCTCTCGGAGAAAATACAGTCAACCTTGCGGGCATCAAAGTCACGCAGCACCGCAAACAGGTTATGAGCCACTGTCTCTTCGTGTTCTCTGCTACCGATCACCTCGAGATTTCCCTCCGGGTACATTGCCCGGCTCTCCTCGGTACAGATGATCCCGACTTTCTTTCCCTCTGCCTCCGCCTTCTTCGTCTGCTCATTGATATAGGCAACAACCTTATCCATGTCACCTTCCACCAATGTCATATCCGCTTTCGGCGCGTAATGGCGGTATTTCATTCCCGGAGCCTTCGGTTTGATATCACCGCTCACCGGTCCTAAGATCACCGGATCGATATCCACCTGCCCAAGTGTCTCGCGCAGCATCTCGATCGTGATCGCACCCGGTCGGAGAAGTGTCGGGATCTCACCAGACACATCCACGATAGTGGACTCAACGCCGATTCCAACAGCACCGCCGTCGATCACCATCTCGATCTTTCCGTCCATGTCCTCGATGACATGTTCTGCCTTTGTCGGGCTCGGTCTTCCTGATGTGTTGGCACTCGGGGCCGCGACCGGAACTCCGGCAAGATGGATCAGACAGTTCGCAACCGGATCTGACGGCATGCGGACAGCAACGGTGTCAAGACCGCCGGTCGTTCCGTAAGGCACGATATCCTTTTTCGGAAAGATCATGGTCAATGGACCCGGCCAGTATTTTTCTGCTAACTTCCGTCCTGCCTCCGGGATCTCCTTCACAATCGCCGGAAGCTCTTCCATACAGGAAATATGGGCAATCAGAGGATTGTCAGACGGACGGCCTTTTGCCGCGTAGATCTTTTTCGCCGCCTCTTCGTTTAACGCATTCGCGCCGAGACCGTAAACCGTCTCTGTCGGGAACGCTACGAGACCGCCGTTTCTTAAGATCTCAGCTGCCTCTAAAAGCCCCGGATTCTTTTCCAGTGCCTCTCTTGTCTTCTCTTCCTCTTTGATACGAACTACTTTTGTATTCATATTCTGCACTCTCGATTCTATTACTCAAATGTACGGGAAAACCTTTACGTCTCTCCGCTTTCTATGATCATCCGGCAGTGTGCTTCTGCTTCACTGCGTAATGATAAAGGTGCTGCATAAAACGCAGCACCCACCTTGTTTAATTGCGTATTCAGTTTAGCACATGAAAGTTATGGTTGCAACTGCTTTCCTACGGATTTACAGGCTTTTCCGGCATCGTTTCCATTTATTTCAGTCTTTCCACTTTCTGATTTCTTTCAGTCCGGAAAGGATCGACTCCACAAAGCTGTCGTAGATCTGATTTCCTTTTTCCGCTGTCGCCCCGCTGGGATCGCCGCCGATCCCGATAGGCTTTCCGTCCTCAGTCTCCCACTCTTCTGATACCCAGCCAAGTGTGATCGGTCCATAAACGGTAAACGTCCTGTTGCCCATGAATTTTCTTGGGATCCCGGCCTCGGAGGTCTCCAGCTTTACCGTCTCCGGCCGCTCTGCGAGGACCATGGAAGTCTCCATCTCACCGCCGTGAAAATCCCAGATATTTCCCGGTGTCACAGTGTCCTTCACTGCCTGATTTCCGAAGAAGGCACCGCAGTTGATGATAAACACGGCGATTCCAAGCTCACTTCTCAGTTCCCGGCTCAGAACCTGAATGATCGGGGAGTTTCCACCGTGGCAGTTTAAGACCGCGATCTTTTTGAAGCCGTGATGTGCCAGTCCCTTACAGATATCGTAGAGGACATGATAAAAGGTATCCGGTTTTAAGGTAACGGAACCACAGAAGTTCACATGCTCCGTGCTGAGTCCCACCGGGATCAACGGAAAGATCAGCATCGGATAATCCGGGATCTCCCGATCGAGTGCCTCTTTGATCCGTCTCGCAGTTCCCTCCGCAATGATCTCGTCGGTTCCCAGCGGACACTGGTTTCCGTGCTGCTCCAGTGCTCCCACCGGGATCATGACCACCGTCTCGTCCTTATCGACCTGTTCCATTTCCAGTCTTGTCAGTTCGTTATAATATCTTACCATTTTATTTTCTCCGTTTCTTAAGTCATTGCCGCTTCACTATCTCATTTCGGTCGTTATCCGTCAAGTACTGCTGCCACCTGCCAGCGCTCACTTTTGTGCCTGCGCAGGCTTTCGCTCACTTCTCACATAAATTGTAAGTCCCCCGAGGCAGACACGGCTTTCGCCGTCTCTATCCCGGGGGAATCTCCCATTTCAGGTGTTATGCCGCCGTATTTTCAGTTTTCTTTTCTCTGTGAACCCCTGCATGGATGATCACGCTGACATGCTTATATACAAGTGCTGTTACGATCGCGTTCAGTCCGCATTTTACAAGGTTAAACGGAACGATCATGAAGATCGCGAATGTATACAGGTTTGTAACTGCCGGGTTGATCTTTGTTCCCATTGCGATGATGTTCTCGATTCCGCCGAAAGCAACCTTTGCGTAGAACGGAAGTGTGATCGCGCAGTTTACGAATACAGCGCCGACGATAGCACAGATGACACCGGCAGCGAGAGCGACCATAGCGGTCTTTTTCGTTTTATGTCTGCGGTAGATCAGGGCAGCCGGTACGGAGAACATGCAGCTTCCGATGATGTTTCCGAGCTCGCCGACATAGTAAGTGCTTGTTCCGTTTAAAAGCAGCTTTAAAAGGTTTTTTACGATCGCGATCAGGGCTGCCTGAGCTGGTCCCATGGCAAATCCGCCGATCAGTACCGGAAGCTCCGCAAAGTCGAGTTTATAAAACGGCGGTGCAAACGGAACTGCGACCTGAATCGTCTCCAATACGGCTGCAAGGGCGCTGAACATGGCGATCAGCACAAGATTTCTGACACTTAATACTTTGTTCTGGTTCATAATGATCCTCCCTGTACTCGTTGTTCTTCTGTAACAAGGAATTGCTGTGCAGGATCGCTGGCTCTCGCTGATTCGGACCTGAACCGCTGTCAACGTAAATAAAAAGACCCCGGACCATTGAAAAAAGTCCGGGGCTCGAATGAACTACTCCTGTCATACAATTTCTTCTCTCATCCAGACTATACTGTCGGTTTTGGAATCTCACCAAATCAACTGCCTGCGCAGGTCGCGGACTATACCGCCGGTGGGGAATTTCGCCCCGCCCCGAAGAACGATATTAATTTGTTCGCTAACAGAATATCACAATTCCGGTGACACTGCAATCATTTTTTATCAATCAACGAAAATGTCCGTAAGAATGTCCCGCTGCCATACCGCCGCGAAGTTCTGCCATCTCGCTCACTGTCACAAGCTGGTAGCCTCTCCTCGTGAGTTCCGGGATCAATGTCTCCGCTGCGATCGCACTCTGCTCATAGAGATCATGCATTAGAACGATATCTCCGTCCTTCACCTGACTTAAAACGGTGTTAATGGTGTGCTGAGCGTTTCTCGTCTTCCAGTCCAGCGTATCCACAGACCAGAGGAGCGCCGGCATTCCTGCCTTAGCGAGAACTGCCTTGCTGGCATCGTTGATCTTTCCTCCTGGCGGGCGGACACCTTTCGGCGCACTTCCGCCTGCTGCCACGATGGCATCACGGGTCTGGTTTAAGCTCTGTAAGATCTCTCCCTCTGTCATTCCGGTCAGATATGTATGCGCCCAGGTATGGCTGGCTGTCTCACATCCAAGATCTGCCATCCGCTTTACGGTAGACGCATAGGACGCAACACGGTTTCCCACCATAAAGAACGTGGCTCTTCCGCCGTTTGCCTCTAAAGAGTCCAGAATCCGTGGCGTAAACTTTGACGGGCCGTCATCAAACGTAAGCGCGACCATCGGTCTTGTCGGATCAACACTTCTCTCGTTCGGTCCTTCCGGTACCGCCGCGCCTTTTCCGGTCACAGTAACCCAGAGACCATCCACCCGGAGTCCCTGTCCCTCAGTTCCAGCTGTCTCACCATTCTTCACCGGAGTTGTCCAGGAACCGTTCTGGTATACAGAGTAATAAACGTCATAATTTTCCGCAAGCTGTCCGGTAAAGGCCATCCGGACCGCCTCAAGAGGCATGTCTGTCTCGGTACTTCCGTTCGGTGTCATATTTTCCTGCCAAGAAAGCCAGCCGGTACCGCTCAAGTTTACCTGATAAGAGAGCGTACCGCTCATTCCGTCCGGCTGCCCCAAAAGGCTTGCGCGAATCGCTGTCACATAGCTTCCGTTTTCCGCACGCACCGCGGTCTTATCCCCGTGATACCCGCTCCAGCCTGTTCCGTGCTCATAAATTCCGTACACCGCACCCATATCTGCCGCGTAGGCCGGATCACCGGTAATTCCCACCGATGCAGCACAGATCAATACAGCTGCGAGCACCGTGCGAACTGCCTGTCTAATCTTCTTCCAATCCATAAGTTCCTCTCTTTTCCCGGTGATCTTCTCACCATGTTTTCCTGTCCATGACAGTCAGCGCAGGAAATGCGCAGACATGCCAAGGTTTTACTCGTGTCTTCATTCTAACATGAAACCGCGAATAAAGGTACCTTTTCGGGACCTTTTTCACAAACTTCAGAAAAACGTCAGAATTATAACGAAAGCGACCGGAATTTCATTTTAACACTTGCGCACATCATAGCGCAAGCTTGCCTGATCTGCATTTTTTTTATATAATAAAGTAGTATGACTTACAGGGGTTATTTATCGAAAGGAGTAACAAAAACATGATTCAGAATCTGAATGAGGAATTATTTTCTTTTATCAAAAAGAGTCCGACCGGCTTCCATGCAGTACATGAGCTGGCAAACTACCTGACCGAAGCAGGATTTGAGTGTCTCTCTGAGGGCAATACCTGGAACCTCGTTGAGGGCGGAAAATACTTTGTGACCCGTAACCAGTCCGCGATCATCGCATTTAAGGTATCCCGCAAGGACTATTCCGGCTTCCATATTGCCGCAAGCCACAGCGATTCCCCGACCTTAAAGATCAAAGAATCTTCCGAGATGAACGTCGAGAACCAGTATGTAAAATTAAATGTTGAGAAGTACGGCGGAATGCTCTGTGCACCGTGGTTTGACAGACCGCTCTCCGTTGCCGGACGTATCATTGTAAAGGACGGCAACCGTCTCACAACAAAACTGATCAACGTTAACCGTGATCTTCTCATGATCCCGAACCTTGCGATCCATATGAACCGTGAAGTAAATGACGGATACAAGTACAACTTCCAGAAGGATATGCTTCCGTTATACCGCATGAGCAGCTCAGGCAAGGCCTTCAAAGAGATGATCGCCGATGAGGCAAGCGTTTCCGTTGAGCAGATCAAGGGAATGGATCTCTTCCTTTATAACCGTATGGAAGGTACTGTATGGGGCTGCGATGGCGAGTTTATCTCCGCTCCGCGTCTCGATGACCTCCAGTGTGCGTTCACATCCACAATGGCTCTCTTAAACAGTGAGAGTGACCGCTGCATCCCGGTCGTTGCCGTATTTGACAACGAGGAAGTCGGAAGCGGCACAAAGCAGGGCGCAGGTTCCACATTCCTTTACGACATTCTCCGCCGCATCAACCGCAGCCTCGGAAGAACAGAGGAAGATTACCTTACATCCCTCGCTTCCAGCTTCATGGTATCCGCGGATAATGGACATGCTGTACACCCGAACTACGCAGACAAGACAGACCCGACAAACCGCACCTACTTAAACGGCGGTCTCGTAATCAAACACAGCGCAAACCAAAAGTACACAACCGACGCTGTTTCCGCTGCTGTTATGCGCTGCCTCTGCGAGCGCGCAGGTGTTCCGTATCAGGAGTTCTTAAACCGCTCCGATATTCTCGGTGGTTCCACCCTCGGAAATATCTCCAACGCGCAGGTTTCCTTAAACACGGTAGACGTTGGACTTCCGCAGTTAGCTATGCACTCCCCGTATGAGACTGCAGGCTCCAAGGATATGGCTTACCTCGAGAAGGCATTTGAAGAGTTCTTCAAATCCTCGATCCGTTCTGAGGGCGACGGTACACTCGTACTTGAATAATTCTGATAACAGGATCCGCCGGAAATATTCGTGTTTTCGGCGGATTTTTATCCTTCCAGACCAGATGACCGTACAGAACGTTTCTTTTTGCCTTCTGCCACCTGGAAAAACAGTTTTTCCGTATATCTCCGGGTAGCTGCCTCCGATTCTGAAATTTTTCTGCCCAGATTTGTCTCTACCGCGTCGAATCTCTTAGGCACTGCGTCCATTTCTGCCCGCATCGCGCTCATATTCTTATCCATTCCCTCCATCCTTGCAAGCATACTATCCAGTTTTTCATTTGTTTCAACCCATTTGGCATTCAGCTCCTGCATACTCCTTGTCAAGCTGATACGATTCTTCTTTATTTCTGATCTCAGATCATTTTCCACCTTATCGATCTTTTCATTACATTCTGTGATCTGTTCTTTGCAAGACGTGATCTTCTCCTCACAAGCGGTAATCTTTTCATCGCAGGCGGTAATCTTCTCATCGCAGGCCGTGATTTTCTCCTCGCACGATGTGATCTTCTCCTCACACGATTCAATCTTTTCTCCTGTCCGTGCCTCCGATGCTGCAATCTCTGCCCTCATTCGACCTTCTGATGCCACAATCTCTGCCCGCATCCGGTCTTCTGATGCAATAAATTTTTCATCCATTCGGCCCTCAAAGGCAACGAATTTCTCATCCATAAGATCCGAAATCTGTTTCATATCTTCTTTTGTCAAGGTATCCCCTCCTTTAATTTTTTCATCCCAATTAGTAAAAGAATCATAGCATATTGACCTTCTAAATACCATATCGGATTGTTAAAAACAGGTAGGTCTATTTTGTGTAATATGACGATTTTATTTTTCTACATTTGTACATTTTTCCTATCTCATTCCTTTTTATTCAGGTACTCCATGATCCCCATATGGATCGTATACGCCAGCTTATCCTGATACTCCCCGCTGTTTAAAAGCGCCGCCTCCCGCCGATTACTTAAGAATCCACACTCTACGATCACGATCGGACATTTTACATGCAGAAGAAGATAGTAATTGGCATTCGCCTTCGGAAGTCTCCGGTTCTGCTCCCCTAAAACATAGTCAAACCGGTCCTGCAGAATCGCTGCCAGCGCTTTTCCCTTCGATGAATCCCGGTAATAAAATACCTGTCCGCCGGACACGGATTCCTCATGGTAGCTGTTCTGGTGGATACTGACTACAAGGTCCGCGCCGCTCTCCTCAATGATCTCACACCGCTTCTTCATATCCGCCATCTTCTTTCTGCTGTCCGTCTCAGAATAAAGCCCCATGTCCGTCTCCCGTGTCATAATGACTTTCACGTCATCCTGCTGCAGATAAGTTTTTAACCGCTCTGCTATCGCCAGATTGATGTCTTTCTCCAGACTCCCGTCAACTCCGACCTTTCCCGGATCGGTTCCACCGTGACCGGCATCGATCACCACCACCGGTATTTCTTTTATACGGGCATCACCGCTCCCCGTCACATGAACGCTCCCATATTTTACCGCCAGAATCACCATGGCAAGCAGACATATCCCAAGAACCGGCTCTATCACCCTCTGCTTCATGCTCTGTTTCCCCGAAAATCTGATCTTCATAACACTCTATTTCATACAGAGTCCATTTATGAGTGGAGCTCCCATTTTCACATCGTTCTCACGCAGTTCCGTCCCTTCTTCCATCGCAAGCAGAATTCCCGATTTTTCCTCTGCATTTTCAGATTTTTGTATGTGTTTTCCCGCATTGACACATCAATATACCATCTGTATAATAGAGTCAGACAACACGAAAGGTCAGGTTTCTAACATGGCAAACGAAAAATTAAAATTTACATGTGACTACATGGAAGGCGCCCATCCACTCATCATGAAGGAGCTTCTCTCCACAAATATGATGCAGACTTCTGGGTACGGTCTCGACGAGTTCTCCGAATCTGCCCGGGATAAGATCCGCAAAGCCTGCGGTGCTCCGGAGGCAGGCGTCTATTTCCTCGTCGGCGGCACCCAGACGAATGCCACCGTAATCGATGCGCTGCTCCGCTCCTATCAGGGCGTTCTCTGCGCCGACACGGGACACATCGCAGTCCATGAAGCAGGTGCCATCGAATTCGGTGGACATAAGGTCCTCCCGCTGCCCAATACAGATGGAAAGATCAACGCAGCACAGATCTCTGCCTACATGGACACCTTTTTATCCGATGAGAGCCATGTGCACATGGTCATGCCGGGCATGGTCTATATCTCTCAGCCAACCGAATACGGAACCCTGTATTCCCGAAAAGAGCTGACTGCTCTGAACGAAGCATGCCGCAGGTATCATCTTCCACTCTATGTGGACGGTGCAAGACTGGCTTACGCTCTCGCTTCCCCGGATAATGACGTGACATTAAAGGATCTTGCGAGACTTTGCGATGTCTTCTATATCGGCGGAACAAAGTGCGGAGCGTTCTTCGGCGAGGCGGTCGTGATTCCGGATCCGGCGCTGATCCCTCACCTTTTTACGATCATAAAACAACACGGCGCGCTTTTCGCGAAAGGCCGCATTCTGGGGATCCAGTTTGATGCCCTTTTCACGGATGATCTGTACCTTCATATCGGAAAATCCGCCCTTGACTGCGCAGCCGCGATAAAATCCGCATTGAAGGAGAACGGCTACCGGTTCTTCCTTGAGACTCCGACAAACCAGATTTTTGTTATTCTGGAAAACGAGGCTCTGCACCGTCTGGAGAAACATGCGGAGTTCAGCTTCTGGGAGAACTATGATGACTCCCACACCGTGATTCGGATCGCCACAAGCTGGGCAACAACAAAAGAGCACACGGATGCGCTGATCGAGCTTTTAAAAGAAAACCGATCTTGACCTGAAAACATTTTTTAACGGCATATGGCTCTATTCGGAATCAGGTCTCCTGTCTCAATATGAGACTTGCACCGCTGCTATAACATATAGAACTTTTTGTTCCCGTACAGCGCCTGACTCCATCCAATATTACATACTTCAGGAGGTATTTCCATGACTGACAGACAACAGCTGATCGTAAACAACGTAGATACCGCAAAACAGCTCATCCTCGACGCGGAGCGCTGGATCTGGGCTCATCCGCAGACCGGCTACACCGAGTGGCAGGCTCATGACTATCTCGCAGAGAAATACGAGGCACTTGGATACACACTCGTCAAAGCAGGAAACATTCCTGGCTTCTACACTGATGTTGAGACAGGAAAACCTGGCCCGAAGGTAGCGATCTTCGGTGAACTGGATGCCCTCGACATCTCGAACCATCCGGAATCCGTAAATGGAATGACCCACTGCTGCGGACATAACGCGCAGTCTGCTGCCCTTTTAGGAATCGCAGCCGCATTAAAACAACCCCATGCCCTTGACGGTCTCTGCGGATCCATCCGCCTCGTTGTCGTTCCGGCCGAGGAGATGATCCAGCTGGCATTCCGTGAAGAACTCCGCCAGAAAGGAATCATCAAGTACAATGGTGGTAAGACCGAGTTCATGTACCGTGGTCTCTTAGACGGTGTCGACATGGCTATGATGGTTCACGGCATGACAAAGGGATCTGGTGTCAACGAGGACGGCGATACCGATCTTGACTTTCAGGCATTGCTCGGCATGAACGGCTGTATAGCAAAAAATATCCGCTACAAGGGAAAATCTGCCCATGCAGGCGGAGCTCCTCATATGGGAGTCAATGCAGAATACGCAGCTATGCTTGGACTTCAGGCATGCAACAATCTGCGTGAAACATTCCAGGAGAAAGATACGATCCGCTTCCATCCGATCCTTATGGGCGCGAACTGTGCCGTAAACATCATCCCGGATGAGATGAAGATTGAGAGCTATGTCCGCGGAAAATCCTTAGACGCGATCAAGAGAGAGAATATCAAGGTGAACCGCGCGCTGACCGGAGCCGCACTGGCTATGGGCGCAGGCGTAGAGCTGAGTGACCGTCCCGGATATGCGCCGGAGTATCATGATCCGGCATTCATGAAGCTTGCTGAGGAATGCTGCGTGGCACTCTGCGGAAGAAAGAAAGTTGTCTTCGACTATAATGGCTGGAGCACCGGTTCCTCTGACTTTGGCGATGTTACCTGCGTAATGCCGGGTGTACAGATCAACGCAGGCGGCGCTGTCGGCACTCTCCACGGTATCGACTTCCAGATCACTGATCCGAACCGCATGTGTGTGAACGCGGCAAAGGTTCAGCTCTTCCTCGTAGATGCCCTGCTCTCCAACGATGCTGTGGCAGCAAAAGAGATCATCGCAAACTACAAGCCACAGTACCCGTCTATCAAGGCATACCTTGATGCCATCGACGCACTGACCCTTGATAAAGATGCTGTAAAATATGATGAAAAAGGAAATGCGATCGTGGATTTCCAGAATTGACGATCTCTGATCCAGGAGTGGATCAAGATCGGAGAAGGCCGTCAGAGAGGCAGCGTCAGTCCTCTCTGACGGCTTTTTCTGTTGTCAGAGTCTCTTCCTTGCCTTGTTTCTCTTACTCTGTTTCTCTTGCCCTTTTCCTCTCCTGCGCTAAAATATTTGTCAAAAAAGAAAGGAAATCTAATGCTATGAGAAAACATGCACTTCCCGTCAATCTTCTCCCCGATCGTTCCCGGCAGACTCTTACAGACTTTGAACGCTGGCTGCTGCGAAACGGAAAAGCCTTCCAGACGATCCGTTCCTATCTCTATGCCGCCAGGCAATTTCTATCCCTGTATTCCGAGGCCAGCCACCACAATCTGATGCTGTACAAGTGTTATCTGATCGACCGCTATAAGCCCCGTACCGTTAATCTCAGGATCCGCGCCATAAACTGTTTTATGGAATTTCTCGGAATCCCCACATCCAGAGTGCTCATGGTCCGTCTTCAGCAGAAACCTTTTCTGGAAAATGTCATCAGTCAGGCAGATTATGAATATCTGAAAAAATGTCTCCTCCGTGATGGAAAAATAAATTACTACTTTGCAGTGCGGATCATGGCAGCCACAGGTGTCAGGATCAGCGAGCTCATTCAGATCCGGGTGGAAGATATCCGCCGGGGTCAGTGCGATCTGTATTCGAAAGGCAATAAAATCCGCCGGATCTATTTTCCGCATTCGGTTCAGGAGCCATGCCTTTTATGGCTGCAGAGCGAAGGCCGGAATACCGGCTGTTTATTCCTGAACCGTCTTGGAGATCCCATCACCATCTCCGGGATCCGGGATCAGTTAAAAGTCTTTGCCTTTCGATATCATCTTGATCCGGCTGTGATCCATCCGCATTCCTTTCGCCATTTATTCGCGAAAAACTTCGTGGAACGCTGCGATGACATTGCGCTCCTCTCCGATATTCTGGGACACGAAAGTATCGAAACGACCCGTATCTATCTTCACAAGAGCAGCACTGAACAGCAGGCTCTCTTCAATCAGATCGTAATCTGGTAATTTATCTGCAGCTTTCCCACACCTCCGCAGCCACATTCACGATCAAGATTCAAAGGATAACCATATGAAAGAACTTTCTAAAGATCAGGAAAACCTGATTGAAGCCTTCAAAGAATACTTAAGAAAAAAGAATATGTCAAAAAATACAGAACGCGCGTATATCCGGACTGTCCGCCAGCTTCTCTTTGCAAGCGAGGATCTTTCCGAAGACAGTCTCAGAAAATACCGGAATCTTTTGATCTCCGGCTATCGGCCTGCTACGATCAATCAACGGGTCTTCGCAGTCAATCACTTCCTCTTATTTCTGGAAGAAGAATATCCGGCAGATTTCACGGCGCTATCCGGTTTCCGCCTTCATTCCGTGAAAACATCCCGTGAAACCTTTCAGGACTCTATCATCACCAACGAGGACTGTGAAACACTTGAACGGAATCTGAAAGCGGAACATCACGATTTCTGGTATTTCATCGTCCGTTTTCTGGTCACCACCGGTGCCAGAGTCAGCAAACTGGTGCAGATCAAGGTGGAACATTTGACCTGCGGATATCTGGATCTCTACTCGAAAGGCGGGAAGATCCGCCGCATCTACATTCCCGATTCTCTCTGTCGGGAAGCGAAAGCCTGGTGTGACTGCCGCGGCATCGTCTCCGGCTTTCTTTTTGTGGGAAAAAATGGACGCCCCGTGACGACCAGAGGCATCCATTCCCAGTTAAAACATTATGCAGTCCGGTACGGCATCGATCCCGATGCCATGTACCCCCATTCCTTCCGCCACCGCTTCGCAAAAAATTTCCTGTCCCGAAGCAGCGATATCTCGCTGTTGGCAGATCTTCTCGGGCATGAGAGCATCGAAACGACCCGCATCTACCTCACACGTTCCAGCCGGGAGCAAAAACTCCTGCTGGATGAGATGGTAACCTGGTAGCTTCCGTGTGACACGTCATGGTTATTCTAATTCCACTGGATGGAATCCCATGCGGCAGAATCCTCAAATCCAAGCTTCCAGCAGGCAACACCAGCCAGATCATTCTGACGTACCACGTTCATCTTCTCTTTTAATGATCGTTCTTCTTCCATCCAGAGGAACTGGGCACCGTCGCTCGTCTGTTTCTCACCGTAATACTGGGCAGTGTCTGCCTGCCAGGTAAGCTCCACCTGATTATTCTCCACCCACTTCTTTGCATCCGCGATTCCCATCGCCTTGGAGGTGATGGATCCGTCTCCGGCTTCGGTCCAGAGTCTCGTGTAGAACGGAACCGCATTGATCAGTTTCTCCTTCGGAACATCCTCAAGCATTCCGGAGATTCCATTCTTCACATAGCTGATGGAAGACACGGATCCCGGCTCTCCGCCGGCAAAGTGCTCATCATATCCCATCATGATCACGTAATCAGCCACGGTCCCCTGTTCCTTCAGGTTATAAAAGCTGTTGTATCTCGCCGGGACATAGTCATCCACAGACAGGATAATGCCTTTCTGGCGGCACGGGATCGATAATTCCCGGATAAATTCGATATAATGGACACCCGCATCTGTCTTCAGGCTCTCAAAATCAAGATTCAGGCCATCCAGACCATATTGTTCCACATCCGCGATCAGGCTGTCGATCAGCTTACGGCGCGTGGAAGTCGAGGCCAGCAGCGTCTCTGTCTGAACATCAGCGCTGAAGTTATCGATCAACGCCCACACCTGGAGTCCCCTTGCATGGGCTTTCGTCACATAATCTTTGTTTGCCAGAGACCTGTAGTTTCCGTTATTATCCGTGAGGGAAAACCAGGTCGGCGCGATCACGTTCATCCCTTTCGTCTTCACCACAACGCTGTCGAACATATTATTTCCATCCTGACTGGTCACCTGATGCCAGCCAAGAACGATCTTTCCGCTCATTCGGGTGCTTTTGTAGACAGGCGCCTTAAAATTTCCGGAAAATTTCCGGCTTTCCGCAGCCGCCAGCCGCTTATTCTCCACATATCCGATATTTCCATCGGAAGATGCGACCCGAGACCATTTTTCCATCGTATCAAGAACGGTCACCGTATCATCCTTCGCAAGGTCCGTCAGGACCTTACTCTTCACACCGCCCCTGACTCTCAGGCTTCCGGCCTTTTTTACGCGCGCCGTATTTCTTGTCCCCCAGTCATTTATCAGGACTCGTTTTCCATCCCCTGAATCAAAGGTCTGGATCTGCACATCCGTATAGTTCGCAATCAGCCCCAGCGTCAGGTAGACCTCATCGTCCTTCACTACAAGTAACGGTGCGCCGTTCGATCCCTTTGTCTCCGCGTCGGCGTAGACGATCTGGTCCGGAAGCGCGTATACGAGAAGATTTTCCGTGCTGTCCCAGTAAAACCGCTCATTAATGTGGTCATTGATCCAGGAAACCGGCAGATAGGTCTGGCCGTTTTCATAAATTCCTGTCGGCTCCTGCCGTTCATAATTATAGAGGATCGCCGTCTCGTCTCCGGACACACCGTAAACTTCTGCGAGGTCCGCGCGCTCCTTCGTCGGCATATACCGCTCCAACACCTGAAATCCAACAAATCCGACGGCGATCAGGATAATCAGACCGACAGCGATCAATACAGGGACTATTTTTCTCATTTGTCATCACTCTTTCCGCATACCGGGTTTCAAAGCTCCTCGCAGCTCTCCGTTTCCGTACCCACATGCTGAATCGTTATTTCATTACGGATGATCCGGCAATGTATACACAGATCATATACGTTGCCGGATCTTCAAGATAACTTTAGTATACCACAATGCGAAATGTCTGTCTGTTAACTTTTTGTAACGAATTACCGTCAGCGTTCTTACGGATCATCTGGCAGAACGATCCCCCGCTGTTCCATTTACATGGTTTTGTCTCGGTTTATTTCCTTCATAGTTACACGCAGAATGCCGTGGCACCTTTCCATGTGGTATCCATATTTTTATTTTCTCGGTCTCTTTCTTCTCCCGGAGCCTTTTGTCTCCGTGATATCTGCCTCGCTCAGATAGACCTTGTCAAACCGGATCTCCTTCAGTCCACCGCCTTCTGCCTGAACATAATCCCCCATATAGAACATTCCATCCTCGCGTACTTCAAACAGTTTCTCCCATTCTCTCTGACCGGAAAGCTTTCCATCCATATAGATCGGTATCCCCTTTTCCGTGTACCGTTTAAGTCCATTCAGATAGCGCGTCATCTCCTCGACACTTCGATTTTCCGATCCATATGTTCCGCTTGCTGTTTCCATACTCATATATACCTTTCTCTTTCCTGTACCGCATATTCATGCCATGCATGGCTTTATCGATTCTTTTCATGAAACGTTACCCCCTGTTGTCGATAATCAGTACTTTAAATGTCTTGGATCCCGGCTTTTCCACTCAGGCAGAAGAAGGTATTTTCTGTGACATGTTTCTCCCCGCTGCTGTGTCGTTCGCCGGTCAGATCTCTTTTATTCTGTCATTTTACAGGATCCGCTGAAAAAATTCCCCACATTCCTTCGTGACCGAGAAGGCATCCGCTGAAAACGGAATCCGGTCTGTATTGATCCGAAACCTTCTTGAGAATTCTCTTCTGGTCTCCTCGCTTCCGAATACCGCGAGGCTCTGCCAGCTCTTTTTCTGCTTCGCCCTATGTTCCATCTCGAATTCCCGGAAGCTCTCCTGCTGCCACTCCGTAAAGGAACCCACAAGGAACTTTTTATCGCATCTCCAATATAATCCGTTCTCACCATCTTTGACCGATCCGAAATCGATCACGATATCGTCATATCCTCTCTGCAGCACCTCCTTCACGTCCTCCGGTCCCACATGCTTATAATAATCCGCATCCAGGATCCTGAAGGGATTTTTCTGTCCCACCTGCCCCGTGCAGACGTGTTCGAGCTTTTCAAGGTCCCCCGACCCGTTAACCTCCAGCAATATGGCTTTTCTTCTGAGATACCCTGCAAGATAGTTCGTCAGCATGACTGAAAAATGGGTGCACCCCACCCCGGCATTGCTCCCCGCAATTCCGATCATTCTGCTCCGTTTCTCCCTGGTTTCTGCAGCAAATATTTTCTTTTCCATCTAATTCCCCCTGTACCATCATTCCACAGATCCCGGTAACAGGTGTTGGCAGCTTTATCTTCTCTGAATGGGTTTGAAAAGAACGGAAGAAAGAAATAATGAATATCAGATAAAACCTTTGGAAGTTTCAGACGTGTTTTTTTCTCCATATGGTTGAAAAGCAGGATCACTTTTCCACGGCTTCTGAGAGTTTTTGCCGCATTTACACTCCTGTCGATCTCCCACCATTTTCCTCCGCATACAAGAACATAAAAATCTGCTTCCGGAAGTATTTCTTCCGGGCGGATCACTCCCGCATCTTTTATAACTACTGGAAAATAAAGATATGGCAGCTTCACAGCTTCACCATAATAAGGCAGGATGCTTCCGCATCCAATTCGATATACGCCGGTCCTGTCCGTCTTGATTCCCATATTTTTCGCAAGGACGCGAACCGTATCCGTATCGTAAGCTTCCTGATATAAAGCCGGACACCCATTCCGGGTCAGAAAATAAGACATTCCGAGAGCCGCATGAGTCGTTCCGATCCCCGCTGCCGCTCCGGCAAACACAACGATCCGAGATTCTGCTGCCCGTTCTTTCAGTTGGTCCTGCAGCTCCTGCAGCGTTTCCTGCAGTTCCTTCGCGCTCTGATAACGCGCCTCTTTTTTTCTTTCCATACATCCGCGTATGATCCGGTCAAGCTTTCTGTACTCCGGTTCATTCCTGTATTCCAAAGCCTTTCCCGGCACATCACCACGGCTCATAAAAAAGAGAAGCGCACCGATCGCGTATACATCTGTCCGGCAGTCCAGAGATTCCCCTGTGTACTGCTCCGGTGCCGCAAAACCGATCGTACCGTACCGCTCTCCAAACGCTACTGCGTCTGATGCATATTGTGCATGATCAAAATCCGTTAGCCGAAGGTCTCCGTTGCATACCAGCAGATTTTTTGGCTGCAAGTCTAAATACAAAATAGGATTTTCTGCTGAATTCATGAACTGAATGATACGGCAGATCTGTATTCCAAGATCCACTGCCGCCTTAACCGACAAGCTGCCCATACGTTTTACCAGGGCATATAAAGATTCGCCTTCCAGATATTCTTCGATCAGATAACTGTATCCGGTATCTTCCTCCACATCGTAGACAATGGGGATTCCCGGATGCCTCAGTGTTTTCAGAAAAAGTGCTTCTTTTCTAAAAGTATCATAATCCGCTATGGATTTTGGGACTATTTTTACTGCCCGGTATTCTTCCAGCTCTATGTGATACGCCAGATATACGGTACCGGACCGTCCGTTTCCCAACTCTCTGCACAACCGGTATTTGCCAAACAGAACGCGTTCGATAGACCGTCACACCTCCTTTCGGCAACACAACCTCTTGCGAGTATTCTAATATACGCCCCCTCATTTCAAACCATCTTGTAAATGTCAAACTGATTAAATTTTAATAAATTTCCCTCATAGGATTGCAAAAGCTGAATAGGATATAGTATATTAT
>ERZ1026901.606-NODE-606-length-27256-cov-6.765634_pt1 | contig 27256 bp, 20 predicted proteins | sample MGYA00380179_ERZ1026901 | MGnify/ENA primary metagenome ERZ1026901 (study PRJEB33269, sample SAMEA4719815) | human gut metagenome | biome: human-associated habitat; feature: organic feature; material: feces | place: Cameroon | collected 2013-10 ... | reverse complement strand
AAGCCTTATTTGAGGTTTGACGATTCGTCATGCAACTACCGCTGAATAGTTACCCTATATCCAGCAAAAACCAACGGTAACCAAACACCATAAATAACAAATTAACATAACACAATCAAATTAATCACAATATGAAAAAACTGTTTTTTGCATTCGCAGTAGCTATGCTTCTGCTGCCCGCCACGCTGTGGGCCAACACCGCCAAGAAGAAAATTAAGTCGGTGGAGATAACGATGGACGCCCCTACTCCTGGAATGGACTTAGAGGACGCCGAAAAACTCGCCCTGAAAGCGGTGAACACCGCCTACGGCGATCTGTTCAAGAGCGGTGTCATCACACTGCGCGAAATCTCATGGGACGGCGAGTTCGGCGAGAACAAGAAGGGATACCCCACACTGAAGGCCGGATACCCCTACATAGCCACGATTCAGATAATGATAGACACGAACGGAGATTACCAGACCGACTATGTAATGAAAGACGGCGACTATGTACTGTCGCCCGAAAACTTCAAGGCCACAGTGAACGGAATGCCGGCACGCCTGCTCACAAGCGCACCCTACTTCCCAATAATGCAGGTGACATTCACCATACCCGGCGGCAATGGCGGACCGCTGAAGAAAGACCACCATTTCCTCGACTACGACGTGCTGAAGAAGGAATACCGCTCCACCCTGCCCTACATATCGCGCAAAGAGGCCGACGAAGTGTATCCACACAGCCACCCGCTGGATGTGCTCGTAATCGACAAGATCGACAAGCTCTACGAATTCATGCATGAGAAATACATCTCGTCGAGCGGACATGCATACGAAAATTACAACACTCTGCTGATGACCAAGGTAATAATCGATGTAAGCAACGGGTCGGAAAACTACAACATCTCAGAATTCGCAGAAACACTCGGTGCCCAATACTCCACCACATTCAATCTGAAAGAGGTGTGGCTTAGCCCCAAGGTGGATGCCGTGAAATACGTAAAAGACCTCAACGAGGCCACCGTCGATCGGCTGTCAAAATGGGGACGCCACTATATGGAACAGAGCACCAAACTCTACACCGCCAAGGGCACACTGTTCATCCCCGAGAGCGTAGGCAAGGCTGTGCTCGACTGTCTAGCTCTCGACGCCACCGAGCCAACATACACCATACGCACATACCGCGGCGACGTGTTTGAGGCACAGAAAGCCGGCGTGGCAGCCACCAAGCTTCTCACCTGCACCAAGCATGTGTTCACAGCCAAGATAGAGGCTGCCGACCGAGTGTGCCAGTACAACACATGCAAGCAACCGTTCAAATGGTACTACTCATGCAAGGTTTGCGGCAAGTGCGAACGCAACAAAGCGCACACCTTCAGCGCCAGACCGGGAGCCGAAGTACTGGAATGGCACTCCATGGGCGAGGACATAGCCAACGACCAGGCATACATCGGCGTGAACGCAGCCGGTGAGCACCTCTACTGGAAGAGCTGCGTCTATTGCGGCATTTCACACAGCTATCACATGAAACACCTCGTACCCAGAGACCAGAAAATGATGGGTATGGACGGCACTTTCGAACAGTACAAGGCCGGAATGCTCGAAAACCTGAAGAGCACAGAAAATATGTGCCTGCTGCAGACGACACTGCCGAGCGACGAGATGTTCATACTGCCGCGCAAGTCGGAAGCCAAGATGAGCGTGTGGGCGCAGGACGGCGTGAACCGCGCCCTGTGCGACAACCTCATCGACGACGCCGTGCTCGGCAACGACTACACCAAGCCCGTCACCCGCGAACAACTGCGCTCCATAATGACACTGCTCGTGAAGGAGATGTCAGGAAAGGACGCATCAGCCAGTGCCATCGGACTCGACGACGCCGCACTGCCAAAGAGCGGCAGCGTGACACGGCAAGAACTGGCGGCATACATACACCGCACACTGCTCTACCTGGAACAGAACTCCGAACTGGCTTACAGCGAATACGAGTCGAGACTGCCGAAATACACCGACCGCTCACAGATAAAGGAATGGGCAAGGGAACCCATGGCGTTCTGCAACGCACTGGAAGTGATCGACCCCAAGACAGCAACGACACTCGCACCCAACGAAGTATGCACCATTGAGTTCGCACTCACCACCGCAGAACGTGCCACCATGGCACACCGCACAGGCTGGTACCAGGCAGTGTCGCCCGGCGAATTGGAAGACTTCCTCTCACCCATAGGCGAACGCAACCACTACACCTTCGTATCGACATTCGGCAACTGCGACCGCATCTGGGCGTCGCGCGTGAAGAACGGAATGTACAAATTTCTGCCGACGACAGAACCTTTCACCGGAGCACGCTGCTATGTCGATGCACAAGCACTGCACCCCATACGCGCGAAGATGGGCAAAGGCTACATGAAAAACTCTAACGAAGGCATCGCTGCCGTCAAGAAGATAGCGGGCGGAGACAAAAAGAAAGCCAAGAAGAAAGGCTCCGACATCGTGAAGAAAGGCGTGAAAGGGCTTCTTGACATTCTGAAATAAAAACTCTCAAAAAGCATAAGAAGGAAACCTAACAACGGTTTGTGCCAGGGCTTTCAGCGACACAGCCATCACCTGCCTCAACGTTACCAGCGTGACCGACATTGAAGACGGCGCATTCTCTGGCACTTCGCCGACTGCCCCAACATGCAGCTCATTGTCAACAACGGCAAGCCAGCACTACCTGCTGGGATAAAGGTTGTGGAAAAGTAAACCTCAATCGGTCGTTAGAGCTTGCCCGTAATAAAAACAGCCGTTTTGCAAACCTTTATGGTGCGCAAAACGGCTGTTTGTGTATATGCTCGATAATGACGAGCATCAATAGGCCTCGCGATATTTGTTCTCGTCCTTGTCGTTAAGCATGGACAGATAGCTCTGGTAGCGACTGGCTGCAATGTAATGGTCTTCAACGGCCTTGAGCACGGCGCAACCAGGCTCATGAGTGTGGGTGCAATTGTTGAAGCGGCAGTCTTTGGAGAATTTGAATATCTCTTTAAAATAGCTTGTTATCTCCTCTGGCTCCATGTTGAACGTGCCGAAACCTTTTATGCCCGGCGTGTCGATGATGTAGCCTCCTTGCGGCAGCTCCAGCATCTCGCTAAAGGTAGTGGTGTGCATGCCTGTGTTGTGGGTGTCGCTAATCTCGGCTGTGCGAAGGTTCACATCGGGTAGAATGCGGTTGATGAGCGTCGACTTGCCCACGCCACTGTTGCCGCTGAGCACCGTGATCTTGTCATGAAGCATGGGGAGAAGCGCTTCAACGCCTTCGCCTGTCTCTGCCGAGATGGCTACACACTTGTAGCCCACGGTGTTGTAGAGCGTCATCATCATGTCTTGATAATGGCGTTCCTCTTCACCCAGCAGGTCGGTCTTGTTGAACACAAGCGTCACAGGCACGCTGTAAGCCTCGGCAGAAGCGAGGAAGCGGTCTATGAAGGTGGTGCTTGTCTGCGGATAGTTGACCGTCACGATAAGGAAAGCCTGGTCTACGTTTGCCGCAATGATGTGGCTTTGCTTGCTCAGGTTCTGCGACTTACGGATGATGTAGTTGTGACGGTCCTCGATGGCGTTGATAAAGGCTGTGCCCTCCTGGTTACGAATGATCTCCACGCGGTCGCCCACAGCCACAGGATTGGTGCTGCGTATGCCCTTGAGGCGGAAGTTGCCCTTTATCTTGCTGTCCACAATGGCGCCGTCGTCGGTCTTCACCGTGTACCAGCTGCCTGTGTTCTTAATTACTAATCCCTTCATTATTTAAAGGTAAAAAGGTAAAAAGGTAAAAAGGTAAAAAAACAAGATGCTGAAAAATGCTTGACAACTGCGGGTCGCTAAAATGCTTGACAACTGCGGGTTGTAAAAATCTTGTCAGCTATCTGAGAAGAAAGCCTGAACAGCTGTGTGATGCTGGCTTTCTTCGCTCTTTGTTTGTTTCACCGTTTTTACATTTTCACCTTTTTACGTCTTTTACTTTTTTACCTTTTTTATTTTTTAATTACAAGGTCATGATGCCTTTTACAAGGTCATGAATTTCTTTTACAAGGTCATGAATTTCTTTTTACACGGTCATGATTTCCTTGGTCTTCAAAGCCAGCAGGTCGTCCACACGCTTGATATACTTGTCGTGGATCTTCTGCAGCTCGGCCTCAGCGTCCTTCTCAAGATCCTCAGACAGACCGTCTTTGATGGCCTTCTTCAGCTTCTCTTTGACATCGCTACGAGCGTTGCGTACCTCAACCTTGGTCTTCTCGCCAATCTTATTACACTGCTTGACCAGCTCCTTACGACGCTCCTCTGTGGGCTGAGGAATGCCAAGACGAATGATCTCGCCGTTGTTCTCGGGTGTGATGCCCACGTCGCTGTCCATGATAGCCTTCTCAATGTCGCGAATGGCCTTCTTGTCCCAAGGACGTATGGCGATGGTGCGCGGATCGGGCACCGATACGTTGGCAACCTGGTTCAGGGGCACCATAGAGCCGTATGAACTAACTCTTATTCCGTCGAGGATGGCTACGTTGGCGCGTCCCGCACGGATGCGTGCCAGCTGCTCTTCCAGATACATGGCAGCCATCTCCATGCGCTCGCTGGCACCCTCTAATGTCTCTTTTACGTCAATCATATATTTGTTGTGTTTGTTGTTTGATGTGTCAAAAAATAGAATTTATTCACAAATTTAGCTATATTCTCCGAATTATGCAACTCTTTAAAGTTGATTTTTACAACTTTTATTCTTCTGCATCCCTGGAGTCTATAAATCTGCACCTTGGCATCTATAAATCTGCACCCTTGTCCTCGCCTTTTTCTGCCACGGCAGCAAGCTCAGCTTCAACCATGTTTGTGAGTTCGACAAACTGTGCCACCGACAATTGCTCGGGGCGCTTGGTCATAACCTCGTTGGTGTAAAACTCTGGACGGGCGGGCGTTCCTGAGAAGATCTGACGCAAGCTGACGCGCAGCATCTTGCGGCGCTGGTTGAACACAGCCTTCACGATGCGCTTGAACAGACGCTCATCGCAACCGAGGTCGGTCACGCCGTTGCGCGTCATGCGTATGACCGCACTCTTAACCTTTGGTGGCGGGTTAAACACATGCTCGTCGACGGAGAACAGATATTCCACATCATACCACGCCTGTATGAGCACCGACAAGATGCCGTAGGCTTTGTTGCCTGGCTCCGACGCCATGCGCAACGCCACCTCACGCTGAATCATGCCCGTGCAGCAGGGTATGAGATCCTTATAATCGAGCATCTTGAAGAAAATCTGTGACGATATGTCGTAAGGATAGTTGCCTGTGAGCACAAACTGATGTCCTGCAAAAATCTCGTTGAGATCCATGCGCAGGAAGTCGTCGCCAATGATGTTGTCACGCAACTTGGGGAAGTTGGCATGTAGGTAGGCCACGCTCTCGCTGTCTATCTCCACCGCCTTCACCTCGCGGTCTTTGGTGACAAGATATTGTGTAAGCACACCCATGCCTGGACCTATCTCGAGCACTGGAATGTCGGGACAGGCATCCACCGTGTCGGCGATGCGGCGCGCTATGCTGAGGTCGGTCAAGAAATGCTGACCGAGATTCTTTTTAGGTCTTACACTTTTCATGTCGCAAACTTACATATTTTTTTTCACATTTCGGCTGTGAGGGGCAAAGAAAATTGCAATAAAGACAGATATTTGGCAATAAATTAAAAATAAAATAGCTAACTTTGCAAAAACAAAAGGATAAGACAACAAACATTTTTTAAAATAACGATTTATTAAAAGATGAGAACGGTTTACGAATTCTCTGTAAAAGAAAGAAAAGGCGGCACACTGTCACTGCAAAACTTTGCCAACGAGGTGCTGCTTATTGTCAACACAGCAACGAAATGTGGTTTCACCCCACAGTATGAAGAACTGGAGAAACTCTATGAGACATACCACGCCCAAGGGTTTGAAGTGCTCGACTTTCCCTGTAACCAGTTTGGGCAGCAGGCCCCAGGAACCGACGAGAAGATTCACAACTTCTGCAAGCTCACTTACGGTACCGAGTTTGCACGCTTCAAAAAGGTAAAGGTCAACGGTCCCGATGCCGACCCTCTCTTCGCTTTCTTACAGACACAGAAGGGGTTCGGAGGCTTCAACCCTGACCACAAGCTCACACCTGTGCTTGAGAAGATGCTCGGCGAGGCTGATCCCGACTATGCAGAGAAGGCAGACATAAAATGGAACTTCACAAAATTTCTTGTCAACAAGAAAGGACAGGTCGTTGCCCGTTTTGAGCCGACAGAGAGTTTTGAGGTCATTGCCAAAGCCATTGAAGAGGAACTGGCAAAATAAAAAAACAGAAAACACATCACAATGAGCAACATTGAACATACACGCTGCCTCATCGTGGGCAGTGGACCGGCTGGCTACACCGCCGCCATCTATGCGGGACGCGCCAACCTTAACCCCGTGCTCCTTTGTGGCATGCAGATGGGCGGACAGCTCACGCAGACCACAACGGTTGAAAACTTCCCTGGCTATCCTGAGGGTGTCGACGGCAACCAGATGATGATGGACCTGCAAGAGCAGGCTTCAAAGTTTGGATGCGACATACGTAGCGGCATGGTCATGAAGGTCGACTTCTCCAAAGCTCCTTACCTCATTACCACTGACGAGGGAGAAATTGAGGCCGACACCGTAATCATTGCCACTGGCGCATCAGCCAAATATCTTGGGCTTGACGACGAACGGAAATATAACGGACGTGGCGTAAGCGCATGTGCCACCTGCGACGGGTTCTTCTACCGTAAGAAGACCGTTGCCGTGGTGGGCGGTGGCGACACAGCCTGTGAGGAGGCCTCTTATCTGTCACAGCTCTGTCAGAAAGTTTACATGATTGTGCGCAAACCCTATCTGCGTGCCAGCGAGGTGATGCGTCGACGTGTCGAGGAGAACCCGAAGATAGAGATCCTGTATGAGCACAACACTCTTGGCCTCTATGGTGAGGACAAGGTTGAGGGCGCACACCTCGTGAAGCGTAAGGGCGAGGCTGACGAGCAGACATATGACCTGCCCATCGACGGTTTCTTCCTTGCTATCGGCCACAAGCCCAACACCGATGTGTTCAAGCCGTGGCTGGAGCTTGACGAGACAGGCTACATCAAGACCCACGACAACTCGCCTTGCACCAATGTGGCAGGTGTGTTTGCCGCTGGCGACTGTGCCGACCCTGTTTACCGTCAGGCCATCGTGGCAGCGGGCAGCGGTTGCAAAGCTGCTCTTGAGGCTGAGCGCTATCTTGCAGCACAGGAATAAAAAAAGAAACTCATTGGTTTACAAAAAAGGGATGTGTCGTTTGAAAGACACATCCCTTTTTTTGTTTGCTTATAAGCTTTTTAAATGTAGCTTTTGGCTTTGTAGCTTCTTTACTTGTTTTCAGCGTCAATAGCCTTAATCTTCTGTTTGACAAGTTCCATGTCGTCGCGGAGCTTCTGCACCTTGCGGTTCATCTCTTCCACCAGACTGTTACCCTTCTTGCTGCTTGCGTTGAGGAAGCCGAGGTTGTTCTCATAAGTCTGAACCTCCTGCTTGAGCTGCTCAAAACGGCGAACCAGACGGCCACGCTCGTTGTCGAGAGCATCCTCACCACGCTTGGCCACGTTCTTAAGGTTGTTCTTGAAGTTGTTCAGGCGACGGCGTGTAGCTGAAACGTTGAGCTGTTTATAAATCTTGTCGAGCACCTCATGATACTCGTCATACACCTTGTCCTTTTCCTTATAAGGCACATGGCCGATGGCGTTATACTCTTCAACAAGCTTCTGCACCTGCTGCTGGGCATCGTCAGCGGCAGCCTCAAGCACAGCCTTCAGCTTCTCAATGACGTCCTTCTTCTTGGCAAGGTTCTCACGCTCCTCGTTATGTGTTCCGGCATTGGCTGCGTTACGGGCCTCGAAGAACTTGTTGCAGGCGTCAAGAAACTCCTTCCAGAGCTGGTCGCCAAGGCGCTTCTGCACCATGCCGATGGTCTTCCACTCCTTCTGCAAAGCAACGAGCTTGTCGCTTGTCGACTTCCAGTCGGTGCTGTCCTGCAAAGCCTTTGCTTTCTCAACGAGAGCACGCTTCTTCTCGGCGTTCTCTGCAAGCTCAGCCTTCATCTTCTTGAAATATTCTACCTTGCGACCGAAGAAATCGTCACAAGCAGCGCGGAAGCGTTCAAAAATTTTGACGTTCATCTTCTGCGGAGCGAAACCGATGTTCTTCCACTCTGCCTGAAGAGCAATTATCTCCTTTGTGTGCTTCTCCCAATCGGCAGCACCCTTGTTCTCTTCCTTTATGAGGGCCTCAACCTTCTCACACAGTTCGGTCTTCTTGTTGAGGTTCTCCTCTTCGCCAGCACGCAAGGTCTCAAAATACTGCTGATGACGCTTGTTCACAACAGTAGAGGCAGCCTTGAAGCGGGCCCACACCTTCTCACGAAGCTCCTTGGCCACGGGGCCGGTCTCGCGATACTGCTGATGCAGCTCCTGAAGCTGGTGGAACGCGCTTATAACGTCTTCCTCGTTAGCCAGGTTCTCGGCAGCCTCACACAGCTTGGTCTTTATCTCGAGGTTCTTCTTGAAGTCATACTCGCGTGCCTCGCTGTTAAGCTTCAGCAGGTCATAGAACTGCTCCACATAAAGCTGGTAGTTGCGCCACAGCTCGCTTGCGCGCTCTGCAGGCACAGCCTTTATCTCTTTCCACTGCTGTTGCAGCTCCTTAAACTCGTTATACGACTTGTTTGCCTCCTCAGGCGAGGTGGCCATAGCCTTTATTTTCTCAATGATGTCAAGCTTCTTCTGCAAGTTTTCCTGCTTCTCCTCCTCCTGTTGCTGGAACACCTTGGCTCTCTTTTCGCGCACAACGCTCATCTCGGCCTTGAAGACCTCTTCGTCCTCGTCGGGCACGATCTGATAAGTTTCCGGATCGCCGCCACCGTCGATATAAGCCTTTAGCGCTGCTTCGCGCTCCGCAATGTGCAGCTTGTAGAACACGGTCTTGAGATGGTCTATCTCTTCCTTGGCAGGACATTCGTCACTGGCCACAATCTCCTTTAGACGTTCAATGACCTCTTTCTTTGTCTTGTAGACCTTTGCCGGCGCAGCCTCTTCCACAGGCTGTTCGTTAGCTTGAGGATCAGTAGCCACGGGAGCTGCAGTAGCGCTTTCATCGGCAGTTTCCACTTGAACGGCAGATTGCTCCACGTTCTTCTCGCTTTCTAATGTTCCCTGATTCAGGGTGTTCTCTTGAGAGTCCATCATTTCACTGTTTTAGTTTATGACAAGGTAATCTTTCAAATAAATGCCACACCGCGCCTCGTCAAAAAGGCAGTAGGACAGAGCCCTGTGAAGAGGGCAATCTGTCTGTCGGCATGACCATTTCACATTCTTTAAAGTGCAAACTTAAATAAAAAAAATTGAATAGCAACGAAAAATGCGTTTTTTTTTCGTTTTTAGTCCAATATACCTTATATATAAGGCTTTTAAGCCCTTCTTAAAGCACTCTTGCACGTTTGTATACATCAACAACAAGCCGCCGTGAGAAGCTTTCAAGCCAATCTTAAAACCTGCGTCAAAGCAAGCGTTTGCGTTTCAAGATAACCCACGATATGCCTGACACGAAGACAGAGAGCACCATGGCAATAAGGAATCCGTAGCGGCTTTCCTCCATGCCGTTGATGAGGTTCATACCGAAGATTGAAGAGATGAGCGTCGGAAACATCATGATGATCGACACCGATGTGAGGGTACGCATAACGGTGTTCATGTTGTTGTTGATGATGCTCGAGTAGGTATCCATCGTCGATTCCAGGATGTCGGCATAGATATTTGTTGTTTCCCGTGCCTGCGACATCTCGATGTTTACGTCCTCAATGAGGTCGGCATCAAGCTCATCGACCTGAAGCTTAAACTTCAGTTTGGCAAGCAAGGTCTCGTTTCCGCGAATTGAGGTTATAAAATAGGTGAGCGAGTCTTGCAGACGGCTCAGGCCTATAAGCGACTCGTTGTTCACGCCGTGATCGAGGTTGTGTTTAGCCTTCTCTATGAGCGTGTTTATCTGCTTCAAGCGCTTAAGGTACCACACCGCCGACGAAAGGAACAGTCGGAAGATCATGTCCACATAATCGGTGAATCCCACCCCACGTTTCTGCTGATAACTGACAAAATCGATCATCATGTTTGTCTCATAATAACACACGGTGATGGTCACGTCACGCTTATGAATGATGCCGAGAGGCACGGTGGTGTAAGGCGTGCGCGAGCGTATCTCCTTGACATAGGGTATACGGAGGATGATGAGCATCCATCCGTCATCATACTCATAACGGGCCCGTTCGTCCGTATCGCTGATGTCGGAAAGAAAATAATCGGGAATGTTAAACTTGTCCTCCAGATATTCTTGGTCTTCTTCTGTGGGGCATGTTACTTGAATCCAGCAGTTGGGCTGCCAATCGCTGATTGTCTTAAGTGTCGAGTTGGTGTTCCAATATGTTCTCATAAAGCAAAATCTCCATGACGATGCAAATAGGATGGAGCCTTGCTTTACTCATAAAAGCGGCTCTATCCTACGAAATTCATGTTTTCCGCGTGATAGTCGTCCATATTATAAATTAATGATAAATTCTTTTGTGGTGCAAAAGTAATAAATTCTTGCGAGACGGCAAGCCTCTTACCATTGTTTTTTAATGGCAAGAGGCTTTTTTTTAATCTTATTGTAACAATGGCGATGAGACGGTTATCACCTGATTATTATCTCATCACACATGACAAATCCGCCAAAGGTCGATTTCTCAACCTTTACATGAACGTAACGTGCCTTCTTGTGGCCCTTCCACTTGTGTGTGCGGTATAACGGATTTTCGGTGTCCTCCTGAGGCTCGTCTTTGCTGTAGACCTCATCATAAGTCTGTCCGTCATTGCTGAGCATCACCTGCACTTTAGACGGCAGGAACACCTCGGTGCGCTTCATCTGCATGAAGCTCATCTCAACGTTGTTTATGCTTGTCGTCTTGCCGAGGTCAATGACCACGTCGATGGCAGGCGTGCCAAGGAAGCCTTGCCAGCGTCCGTCGCTATAGGTCCAGCCGCCACACTTGCCGTCGATGAGACCATTGTCGCCGCCGGCGTTATAGCCTTTATAGTAGGGTTTGTTATAAGTGATCTTCGCACCGATAGCCTTGTTCTTTACTGTGCCCAAGGCCTGCGGACGCTCTCCAACCTCTTTTCTAAGATCAAAAGGATGCATGCCTTCCTCGTTGCGCAGACGGTCTATCTGTACTAACGCGCGTTTCTTAAACTCTTTATAATCTTTGTTCTCGGAACCCGTCCATCCCTGTTCAGCCAATGCGAGGCCACGAGGCCACAACATAGCCTCCACATGCTCCGTTGTTGCCACATGCTCGGTCCACAGGTTGCCTTGAACACCGGTTATCAACTTACGCTCAGTCTCAGGCAGATCCTCGCCAGGAACATAATTGTAGACCTTCTCCAAGGGCAGATAGCCACCAATGGCGGGGCGCTGTGTGGTTGGAGCATCCTGATAATGGTCGAGATAGCAATATTCGGCTGGCGAGAGCACCACGTCATAGCCGTGCTTTATGGCCTCGTGAGCGCGATCCTTGTCACGCCACACCATCACCGTGGTGTTCTTCGACAGGTTTCCTGCGATCACCTCGTCCCATCCCACGAGCTGACGTCCGTGCTCGTTGAGGAACTGTCCCATGCGGGTTATGAGATAAGCCTGCAAGTCATCCACGCTTGTGGTGCCCAGCTCGCGCATCTTGCTCTGACACAGAGGACAAGAAGACCACGATTTCTTTGCTGCCTCATCGCCACCCACATGAATGTAATGAGAGGGGAACACATCCATCACCTCCTTCAAGACATTCTCAAGGAAGTCGTATGTGGCAATGCTTCCAGCGCAATAGTCGGGCTGCTTATGCTTCTCGTGCGTGCATGACAGTTCGGGATAGGCTGTCGTTGCCTCGCTCGAGTGGCCTGGCATCTCTATCTCTGGCACGATGGTTATGCCTCGTTCAGCAGCATAAGCCACAAGGTCGCGCAACTGGTCTTGTGTGTAAAAACCGCCATAAGCATTGGGGGTATCCTTAGAGCAATAGGGCTGTCCTGCCTCACGCCAATCGGCCCAATTTTCTATCGGTCTGTACGCCACGCTGTCGGTGAGTCGCGGATAGCGTTTTATCTCCATGCGCCAACCCTCGGCATCGGTGAGATGAAGGTGCAGACGGTTAAACTTATATTGAGCCATCACATCGATCTGGCGCTTGATGAAGCTCAGCGGATAGAAATGGCGCACCACGTCAAGCATCAGTCCGCGCCACTTATAGGCAGGAGCATCCTCCACGTCCACACACGGCACACCCTTCTTGTCCGTTATCTGGCCTACAGTCTGCCAAGCACGCATAAATCCCTCCTTTGCAGCAGCTTCTATCTGCAACGTGTCGGCTACGACATGCAGGCGATAAGCCTCTGGCGATGAAGCGCCTACGAGCTTTGCATAGCGCACCACCCTGTCTGTCTGGCCTTTAGCATCGGCAGCCCAAGACGGCACGAACACGTTCTCTGCCATCTCGCCTACGGTGTTCTCCACCTTTATGGCACCAGAGGTTGCGAACACGCCCTTTCCAAACGTTATAGCATGCGGTTTGGGTAACAGTTTTATCGCTGTCTTGTTCTGGGCATTTGCCATCGGAGAAAAAGCCAAAGCACACGCCACGATTGACATCACGAGTTGTTGTTTGTTAGTCATAGATTGCATTTATTTTAAAAAAACAGATTATGGTTTTTCTGAAAGCTAATATTCCGTTGGCAAAAGTACGGATTTTATTTCATATAACCAAAAACAAACTCTTTTTTCGCTTTCTGTTACAAAACGCTTTCTGTCATAAACCCAAAATGGCGAGCTGCTAATTGAAGCGGCTCGCCATCTTATATATAAATACTTTCAAAATGTTTCTTCCTAAATGGAAAGGGGTGTCAGCTTGCTTTTTAAGCAAGCCAAGATTGTTTACTTGTGCAAATCAATCTTGTGACCCAAACTAATTGCCTGTGCTACAGTTGCAGCAACAATGGCGAATACAACTAATGTCATCATAATAATTTTCCTTTCTTTAAATTGTTATCCTTAAACTAATCTTATATATATCTTTTCTCTTTTAGACAATGCAAAATTACTACAATTTTGCTGTGTGCGCAAACAAAATAACAAAAAACACACTCAACCACCCATTTTTATTGACTAAAGTCAAATAACGATGTCATTCTGTCACATTTAGGAAATTTCCTTGAAACCATTTTGTCACATTAAGCGAAAGTTTGTCACTAAAAGAAGAAACCAGACAGCAAATAGGCAAAAAACAATAAATACCTTAATAAAATGTAGCAAACTGCTGTTTTTGAATTGTTTTTATTAATTTTGCAGATAGAATAACAACTCAAACGATGTCTTTAAAAATAAATAAAACTGTTGGCGACATATCAAAAGTGGCTTTCTCGCTGTTGCTTGGCGGCCTGATACTCTTCTGGATGTATCACGATTTCAAGTTTAGCGACATTGCCGATGTGCTTCGCCATGACATGAACTGGACGTGGATGCTTCTGTCCTTCCCCTTCGGCATATTGGCCCAGATGTTCCGCGGCTGGCGATGGCGCATGTCATTGGAGCCTGTTGGAGAGCATCCTCGCCACTCTACAAGCATAAACGCCGTGTTCCTGTCTTACGCTCTGAGCCTCGTCATACCCCGCATCGGCGAGTTTGCACGTTGTGGCGTGCTGAGCCGTTACGACAAGGTGTCGTTTCCCAAAGCCTTGGGCACGGTTGTCACCGAACGTGCTATCGACTCTCTGCTTGTGGCCTTTGTTGCCGCCTTCACTTTTCTTTGGCAGGTGAGCGTGTTCAACGTGTTCTTCGACAAGACGGGCACAAGCATCGACGCCATTCTTCGTGGCTTCTCTCCTGCCGGATGGGCCGTGACCGGTGTGTGCGGCACCGCTGCATTAGCTCTTTTATGGGTGCTTGTACGCAAGCTCTCCATATATAATAAGGTAAAAAACACCATCGGCGGAATATGTCAGGGCGTGATGTCGCTTCGCAAGGTCAAGAACGTTCCGCTGTTTATCTTCTTCACCTTGGCCATCTGGGGCAGCTACTTCCTGCATTATTATCTCACGTTCTTCTGTTTCGAGTCGACAGCCCACCTCGGCATGTCCTGCGCACTTGTCACATTTGTCGTGGGAAGCATTGCTGTCATCGTGCCCACCCCCAACGGTGCCGGCCCGTGGCATTTTGCCGTGAAGACCATGCTCATCCTCTATGGCGTGGCCGACAACAACGCCCTCTACTTTGTGCTCATCGTTCACACGGTGCAGACACTTCTCGTCGTAGCCTTGGGCGTGTACGCATGGATTGCCCTGTCGTTCACAAAGAAGAGGACGGCTGCTGTACAGACAAACTGATTTCTTATTTTAAACCACATAAAACATAAAAAATTATGAGCGAAATCAAGAATCTAAAACCAGAGTGCATCTGGCGAAATTTCTATGCACTGACACAGGTTCCACGTCCTTCAGGACATCTTGAGAAGATACAGCAGTTCCTGCTCGACTTCGCTGCCAAGGCTGGCGTGGAGGCTTTCAAGGATGCTGCCGGCAACATCGTCATGCGCAAACCCGCCACTCCTGGCATGGAGAACCGCAAGGGCATTATCTTGCAGGCACACATGGACATGGTGCCGCAGAAGAGCAAAGAAAGCACACACAACTTCGTTACCGACCCCATTGAGACATATATCGACGGCGACTGGGTAAAGGCTAAAGGCACAACCCTGGGTTCCGACGACGGACTGGGCGTGGCTGCCATCATGGCTGTCATGGAGGCTAAAGACCTGAAGCACGGACCCGTTGAGGGACTGATCACAGCCGACGAAGAGACAGGTATGTTCGGTGCCAACGATCTGCCCGAAGGCGAACTTAACGGCGACATCTTGCTCAACCTCGACTCAGAGACATGGGGCAAGTTTGTTATCGGTAGTGCTGGCGGCGTTGACGTCAGCGCAACGCTCGATTATAAAGAGGTGGAAACCGATCCCGAAGATTCTGCCGTAAAGGTTACGCTTAAGGGTCTGCGCGGTGGCCACTCCGGTCTTGAGATTCACGAGGGTCGCGCCAACGCCAACAAGCTCATGGTGCGCTTCGTTCGCGACGCCATAACCGAGTGTGAGGCACGCCTTGCTACATGGCACGGCGGCAACATGCGCAACGCCATTCCTTTCGAGTGTGAGACCGTGCTCACGCTGCCTAAGGAGAACGTGGAGGCGCTGAAGGAGCTTGTTGCCGAATGGAAAGAGACTTTCGAAAACGAATATAGAGGCATCGAGAGCGGCATCGAGTTCTTCGCTACAGCTGTAGAGACACCCTCTCACGAGGTGCCCGAGGAGATTCAGGACAACATCGTCGACGCTATCTACGCTTGCCACAATGGCGTGACACGCATGATCCCGTCGTACCCCACCGTTGTTGAGACCTCTTCAAACCTCGCCATCATCAACATTGCCGACGGCAAGGCATCTGTTCTCTTCCTCACACGCTCGTCAAACGAGACCATGAAGGAATATGAGGCCACCTCTCTCGAGAGCTGCTTCTCTATGGCTGGCATGAAGGTTGTGCTCAGCGGCAGCTACAACGGCTGGGATCCCAATCCCAACAGCGACATTCTGAACCTCCTGAAGAAAAACTACAAGGAGATGTTTGGCAAGGAAGCCACAGAGCAGGCCGACCATGCTGGTCTGGAGTGTTCTGTCATCCTCGGCAAATATCCTCACCTCGACGTTGTGTCGTTCGGTCCAACGCTCTGCTCTCCACACACCACAGGCGAGCGTTGCTGCATATCTACCGTTGCTCCATTCTGGGAACTGCTTAAGAAGACCATGGAAACGGTGGGAGAGAAATAATTAAGTGAAAAACGAAAAGTGAAAAGCGAAAAATCCAATAGCTAAGGCTATTTTAGATTATTGCTAAAAAAATTAAAAGGTAAAAAGGTAAAAAAGGCTAACGCCATAAAACCTTTTTACCTTATTCTTTTTAAAGAAGGCTCAGCTTTTAATAAATCATTGGATTTTTCACTTTTCGATTTCCCTTCCAAAGCGCCAGCCTTTTTTTTACCTTTTTACCTTTAAAAAGCCTTTTTACCTTTTTACCTTTAAAAAACCCTCATTTTTAGGTATTGCGGATGTTGTGCCAAGACTGTAACTTTGCAAACGAAAATAAGATTCAACAACAATTTAAAGAAAGCTTGTTTTTAAAGAAAACGAAAAGTAAATTTTAAAAAAGAATAACGATGAAACCAACAATTGTAATTTATGGATCGTCTACAGGCACATGCCAAGAGATAGCCGAGACCATCGCCTCTAAACTTGGGGCAGACATCATTGACGCCGCAAGCCTTAATGCCGACGCAATAGCAAGTCATGACAACCTCATTCTCGGAACCTCTACATGGGGAGCAGGCGAGATGCAAGACGACTGGTATGACGGTGTGAAAGAGCTTAAGAGCGCCGACCTCAGCAGCAAGACCGTGGCTCTGTTTGGCTGCGGCGACAGCGAGTCTTATCCCGACACCTTCTGTGGCGGCATGAAGGAGCTCTATGATGCAGCAAAGGAAGCAGGAGCAACTGTTCTTGACGGTGTGTCTGCCGACGGCTACACATTCGATGAGAGCGAGGCTGTGGAAGGAGACAAGTTTGTTGGCCTTGCCCTCGACAACGTTAACGAGGACGACAAGACAGAAGAGCGCATCGACGCCTGGCTTGAAAGCATCAAACCATCACTCTAAGCTCCATGTGAGCATCTTATCTCTATGCATCACGTTTTGTGAGTGAAAAAAAGAAAAATTAATAATTCCCCCAGTTGAAGTTCCATAAGTGTGAAGCTTATGGAGCTTCAATAAAAATCATAAGCAAATGAATTATCCATCATCAGCAACACAGCAAGACACCACCCGTCTGCCCGAGGACATGAAAGTTTTGGTCAACCACATCTACGAGTTTAAGAAAGGTGTGCGCCGAATGGTGCTTTTCACCTTCAACAAGCGTTATGAGCAGTTTGCCGTCACACGATTGCAGCACCAGAACATAAGCTACATCATCCAGCCTGTAGGTAATGACCGTCTGAACCTGTTTTTTGGCAAGAAAGAATGTCTTGATGCCATACGCTTGATGATAACGAAGCCTCTCTGCCAACTTACCCCCGAGGAAGACTTCATACTTGGTGCCATGTTAGGCTATGACATCTGCGCCCAGTGTGAGCGCTACTGCGAGCGCAAGAGCCGTCAGACAGAATGCTCCACTTGTAACGCCGAAACATGCGTCATGCTAAACTAAAAGAAAGCTACCTCAAGAAAAAGACAGAACAAGAGGATAACGAAGAAGGTGATGATGAAAAGGTGATGATGAAGAGATTGAAAATAGATTGATGAATAAATAAAACAAAGCTGAGCGCAAGCCACAAGCATGCCTCAGCCTTTTTCACCTTTTTACCTTTAAAAAGTTTTTTTCACTCTTCACTCTTCGTTTTTCCCTTCCAAAGGCGCCAGCCTTTTTTTTACCTTTTTACCTTTTTACCTTTAAAAAGTTTTTTTTCACTCTTCGTTTTCCCTTCCAAGGCGCCAGCCTTTTTTTTACCTTTTTACCTTTTTACCTTTTTACCTTTAAAAAGCCTTTTTACCTTTAAAAGTTCCACCTCAATCCCATCTGCAAACTAAAGTTGCAAGGATGTTCTTTGAACACGGTCTGCACGTTGCTGCCGTTGTCGAAATAATATCTCACGCCGGGCTCTACATACACACCCATCTGCTTGATGACGTTTAGCTGCACGCCAGCGGCAGCACCGACCGACAGCTGCGCACGATCCTTGTCTATGTCGGTTGTGTGACCCTCCGTCTCCACCTTTGCCGACACGTTGAAGTCGGCTTGTCCACCAGCATTAACATAGGTTTTAAGCCAATTGTTGCTCCAGATGGTGTAGCTTGCCGTGAGTGGAATGCCTACATAATGAAGAGTCTGCTCATCCTTAGAGGCGTTGCTTGACGTGCCGTGCTCGAAAGACGAGGTAGCAAGCGTGTAGACAAGACCCGAGGTAAGGGCGAGACGGTCGTTAAGAGCATAAGACACCGTTGCGCCAAACGACACGGGCATGTTGTGCTTCGTCGTCTCCTTGCAGTCGCGTTGCAGAGGTTCTGCACTAAGATAAGCGTTGCTGCTACCCTGCGCCATGGCTACATCCGAATAGCGCACAGGCATGATGCCGTTAGTAGACGAATAGCGAGTCATGTTGCCCGATGTGCCAACACCAAACTGCCATTTTGATCCACCATTTGCTGCGCGTCGTGAGAACTGTTCTTCGGTTGCGGCAGAGCGCCTCATCGCCGTTGCGGCAGAGCGTCCCGTCGCCGTTGTATGCGTCCGTCTGTTCGTCATGCTCCTTGCAGTCGCCATACTCCCTTCCTTTAACCCACGCTTTGCCTCAGCCTTTGCTTCTTGGTTCGTCACATCCTTAGAAGGCGCGACACCATTGCCCCTTTCATCTGTGAAAGTCTGTGCAGCAACAGCCTTGCTGTCGTTATCGGCCATCGCGACCATGTCGGCGCCACCATCAGCGCGACGAGACATATACTGGGCTACCATTGTGGCGTTTGAACCGCTTGAATGGTTTGAACCACCCGAATGGTTTGAACCGTCTGAAAGATTGGAACCGTCAGAAAGATTGGAACCTACAGACACATTGGATCCGTTTAAAGAATTGGAACCCACAGAAAGATTATAATTTTCCGAAAGCCCCGTCCTGTTAGCCCTTTTCGAAACCGCGGGGTTAACCTCGGCGTTGTCATAAGCCACCACGCCCAACGCCTTTGCTCCGCCAGGCAGCGTGTCATCATCGTGCGCATACCACCACAGCCCGGCACCGGCAACAATAGCCACCGATGCAGCCACAGCCCATCGTCTGAGCACCACACGTCGCGGTGTCTTGGCAATGGTCATCTGCGGAGCTGCCGTAGGCTGCGCGTCGAGCTTCTGCTCAATGGCATCCCACAGACCTTCCGGCACGTCAGCCTCAGCATTGCCGAGCCGCTGTCGCATCTGTTCTGCAAAACCGTTGTGTTTCATATTGTTGCCTTATTGTTGCTTTTTAATGTAATCGTTAATCATCTTGCCGAGCAATTTCTTCGCGTGAAAATATTGCGATGCCGACGAGTTCTCCTTTATCCCGAGCCGTTGCGCTATCTCCTTGTGGCTCATCTGCTCAAACACAAACATGTTGAGCACCACCCTGTAGCCATCGGGAAGCCGCGCTATCATGCTCATGAGCGCCTCGTCGCTCACGCCGCCGATGTCGGGCTCGGGTTCATCGGCAATGTTTGGCAAATCGGAGGTGAAGCTAAGCGTCTTGTTCTTCCGCAGAAAATCGAGCGACATGTTTGCCACGATGCGCCCCATCCACGCCTTCAGCGACCCTTCGCCACGGTAAGAGAAAGAGCCTATTGACGTGAAGATTTTGACAAAGCTGTCTTGCACAACATCTTGCACATCGTCCCTGTCCGGAACATATCGCAGCGCAACGGCCATGACATATCCCGAATAGCGGTCGTAGAGCGTGCGCATGGCTGTGCGGTCGCCCTCCTTTATCCTACTTACGAGCAGCTCTTCTGCTTCCAAAATCTCCTTGTTATTAAAGTTTCGCATGTTTATAGCCACGCGAAACCCACATCATTTTTTCTTTGTTGTTGTTGTAAACGTAATCTGCAAGTCGGCATCCACGGTCTCACACAGTTCACCTTTGCTGCCAAGAAGCTCCACCTTAAGCAGCGGAAACACCATGCTGTAGACGCCCGACACTTTCGAGAACGTGGCGTTGGGATAAGCCGTTTGCTGCCCCGAAGGCTGCGCCATATACAATATTGCCGAATAGGTTTTTCCGTCAACAGTCGCCTTTGTGAGCCATTGGCTTGCTCCAAGCTTCATGTAGACGGCGTGTTGCGAATAGCCAATGTTGTTGTAAGGCACCACATAGCCCTTGTCAGCGTCACACTCCACGTTACGGTGTGGCATGGCCATGCGCAAGATGGCAGCGTAGGGGACGGTCGAGAGGTCGAAGCCCGTAGAGTAGACACCCACCTCGCCCTTGCCGGCATAATGATTGCCTACCTTCCACTCGCCCTCATATCGTGCCACCAAGGTGGTGGCATTCGGGGCGCCAAGCCCCCCGTTGTCTTGTGCCTCATCGCTACAGCCTGTCACGAGCACAGCCAAAGCCATGAGCAGATATGTCGTTATTTGTTTTATCGTCATTGCTGTCTATAAAAAATTTTCCTTCGTTTTTTAATAACGAAACGTAAGCGAAAGAAAAATCTTGCATGACGCCAACTTATTTTTTATTTTGAACACCTACTTATAACGCTTGCTGTTCATCTGTCCCACCTCGTCGTAGAGCGTCTGCAAAATGGCCTTGCCCTTCTGCACGCGCACGCTGTCGCCCTCGGGAGCCACATTGAAGAACACCTTGTTCGAGGCGTTGTCGTAAACGCTCACGCCCGTGTTGTCGAGGAAGCAGAAGCCGTTGACAAAACTGTAGAACGCGAACGGATAGGTGTAGCTCTCGCTCAGCACGTTACGGCTGAACAAGAAGTTGTCGTGCTTCAGACCGAGCTGTGCCAAGAGCGTGGCGGCAAGGTCGGTCTGGTTCATGATCTTCTCAACCGTCATCTTCTGGCGCACGGCACCGCCCGTCCAGATCATCGGTATGCGGAAGAAGCGCGGACTGAACCTCTCGCCCTCCTTAGGATAAGGTATGCCGTGGTCGGGCAGCAGGACGATAAGCGTGTTCTTCCACTGTTTGGTCTTGCGGAAGCGTCTTATAAACTCGCCAATGCAATGGTCGGTGTAGGCAAAGGCGTTGAAATGGGCATCTTCAAACTTCTTGTACGGCACCTCAAACGGCTCATGGCTGCTCAGCGTGAGGAACGTTGTGAACCACGGTTTCTTGCTGTTCTCGCGCTTCTTGAGCATGTCGTAGAGATGGTTGAAGGTTATGCCGTCGGGCACACCCCACTTGCTGTAGTTGCGCTCGGTCAGGGAGAAATCGTCCTGCGATGTTATATTTTGGAATCCTCCAGCACGCAGATAGCCCTGCATGTTGGTGAAGTTGATGTCGCCGCCATAGAGAAAGTCGGTCTCATAGCCCGCCTGTCCCAACGTGTTTGCGATGTTGGGCAACTGCTGGCAGAGGTTTGACACCTTCATGAGCGACAGCGTGGGCAAGCCGGGGAAGCCGCTGAACGTGCATACGGTGCCTCGGTCTGTGCGGAAGCTGTTGGCGAAGATGCGCGAAAAGAACACGCCGTTGTCGGCCAGACTCTCAAGGTTGGGCGCCACACCCTTCTCGCCGCCAAGACGTTCAATCATCGTGGCGCCGAAACTCTCCATGAAGATCACGAGTATGTTGGGGCGCTGCGTTTCGAGCACCTGTGTGGTGTTGGTGTCGTTGGTGTCATAAAGGCCCTTCATGAGCTGTGCGCGTCGCTGCTCGTCATAGAAGTTGAACTCGTCCTCATAGCGTGCCTGTCGTTCTGTGCTTGCAAACAGGTTGAACGCCGGGTTTATGGCCGAGAGGTTCAGATACTGGTCGTTGCTGAAATAGGCATCGCCCACATTGGCTGTAGACACGCGGAAGCCTCCTCTTATAACAAGAAAGAGCAACGCGCCCAATGGTAGAGCGCACAGCGTGGCAACGAGCTGCTGACCTATCATGTTTATCTTTTCAAGAATCTTCGGCGTGATGAGCCACAGCAGGGCGCTCATCACGACAGTCAGCCCTACGATCATGCCTATGCGTGCAGCTATGTAACCGCCCGACACGCTGGCCATGGCGTTCTTCGGCGAGTCGATATAGATAAAAATTGACGCGTCGAGCTTGCTCTCCCAGAACGAGAACAGCGACAGGTCGCCAATGAAGATGGCACTTATGAGGAGCATCACGATAACATAATAGGGCGTCATGACCTTGCGGAACGGCAGATGCCGGTACCACACCGATACCACGGTGAGCAGGAACGGCAGGATGGTAAGGTAGCCCGTGGTGGTGGCATCCAGTCCGGCGCCATGCCACATGACGCTCAGATAGTCGGTCAACGCATAACTCTTAGATGCGTTCACGGCCATGAACACAGGCTTTTGTATGAGGAAGAATCCCCACACCAGCAAAAAATAGGATAAAAGATATTTTATTCTGTTCCACATATATCAAGACTCAAAAAAATGAAAATAAATAATGCAAACCGAGAGCAGAGAGCAAGCTTGCTTGCGAGCTCTGCCGAGGTGCAGCTTATCTTATGCAAAGATAATGCAAACCGAGAGCAGAACGTCAAGCTTGCTTGAACGTTATGCCGAGGTGCAGCTTATCTTATGCAAAGATAATGCAAATAAATCAATTTGCCTACAATAAATTGCTCAATTGACATATTTTTCGTAATTTAGCCACAAAATTGGAAAAACTCATAACTTTTCACCACAACTGCAAACAACAAACATAGCGAAAATGGACAACAAGACAACATACGACAACGAAAAGACAGAACAGCTGTTTCGCCGTGACCTGCACGGCTACCTCACGTCTATAGGACAAGTGGATGAACGCCTGCCCGAAGCTCCCGACCTTGAGGAGCTGTGGCCCAAGCTGGCACAGAGCTACATGCCCGACGGCGTGAGAGAGTTTACCGCCTACCCCACCGCCTCGCTCGGGTGGATGATGTATATCGGCATGGCCGTGGCGAAATATTGGGATGAAGATTGGGCGTTATACAGTAAGGTGGAGGACCTGTACAAGTATCTGCGCGACCGCATCGATTTCGACCACATGGACGAATACATTCTTCGTCAGGTGCTCCTGCTCACGCCCGAGGCTGAGCACAAGGTCAACGACACCGTGGCCGAGTGTGCCTCACGAACCTACAACGCCATCATGCACCTGCACCTTGAGCCAGGCACGCCCGAAGCCTTCCGCACCTATGTTGCCGCCCTCCATCAGCTCTACCTCATGGGCGTGGCCATGGAACTTAACGCGTTGGGCTATCACATGACGAAAATGTAAAAAAACAACAAATAACCAAAAAATCATGATTAAGACAAAAAATCTATTACTGACAATCGCGCTCGCCGTCCTCGCCATCGTTCAAGGCTGGGCACAGGAGCCGTTCACATTTGCACAAGTCACCGACATTCACCTCAACAGCAACGACCCCAAGCCGTTGGAGTATCTCAACATGACCATTGCCGACATCAACAAGAACCCCAATGTCGACTTTGTGCTCATCACGGGCGACCTTGCCGACAACGGCGACAACGCCTCGCTGGAGCAGCTTGCCGATGCCTTGAAGGCCCTGAACAAGAAATATTATGTGCTCACGGGCAACCACGAGACGACATGGAGCGAGTCGGGCATGGCAAAGTTTAGCCAGCTGTTCGGCAGCGAACGCATGGAGTTTGAACACAAGGGCACCCTCTTCCTCGGCTTCACCTCGGGTCCGTTCATCAAGATGGCGCTGGGCCATGTGGCACCACAAGACATCAGTTGGGTCTGCGACGAGGTGCGCAAAAACGGCCAGGGCAAGAAGGTGTTCATTGCAACCCACTACCCCATGCTCAAGGGCGACCTCGACAACTGGTACGAGGTGACCGATGCCTTCAGAAAACTTAACGTCAAGGCGTTCATCGGCGGCCACTACCACCGCAACAAGGCGTTCTTCTATGACGGCATTCCGGGCTTCCTCTCACGCTCCAACCTCAAGGACGGCAACGGCAAGGTGGGCTACAGTCTGTGGAATGTTACCGCCGACTCGCTCACCGTGGCAGAGAAAAACGTCGGCGAGGAGCCTCGTCCCTGGGGCGGCATCTCGCTGAAGAAGCAATATTATGACCCTCAGGGACATGCAGACGAATATCCCGACTACAGCTGCAACACCAGGTATGCCGACAAAGTGGGCGAGAAATGGCGCGTGAAGAGCGGACGAAGCATCTACGCCTCTGCCGTGTGCTGGAAGAACAGCGTGTTCGTGGGCGACGTGACGGGCCGCATGACAGCTTACGACAAGGCCACGGGCCATGAGGGCTGGCACTTCCAGGCCGACAAGAAGATTGTCGGCACACCAGCCGTGGTCAACGGCACCGTGGTCTTCGGCACCACGGGCGACCGCATATATGGTCTTGATGCCCGCACGGGGCGCGAGCTGTGGCAGATCACGACCGACCTGCCCGTCATGGGCGCCGTGGCAACAGACGGCAAGACGGCCTTCATTGGCGGCAGCGACCACAAGATGCACGCCATCGACGCACGCACAGGCAAGGAGCGCTGGACCTTTGACGGCGTGAAGGGTTACATCGTGACACGGCCCTTGCTCACACAGGGCATGGTGGTGTTTGGCGCATGGGACAGCAACCTCTACGCTCTCAGCGAGAAAGATGGCAAGCTGCTGTGGACATGGAAGCACCCGAAGGGCGGTCTTCACTACTCGCCGGCACAGGTGTGGCCCGTGGCAAACAAGGAGGCCATCTTCATTGCCGACCCGCAACGCGCCCTCACAGCCATCGGTCTGAAGGACGGCAAGACGCTGTGGCGCACGTTCCAGTCGAAGGTGCGCGAGAGCATAGGCATGTCGGCTGACCGACAGCGCATCTTCGCCAAGACCATGCAAGACAGCATCGTGTGCTACAAGGCCACGGCAGCAGAGCCTCTGGAGCTGTGGGCTACCAACTGTGGCTTCGGCTACGAGCATGCGTCGACCATGATGCCTGTCATCGACGGCACGGTCTACAGCAGCACCAAGGAGGGGCTCATCCTGGCTCTTGACGACAAGACGGGGCTTCTGAAATGGACCTACAAAGTGGGCAACTCGCTTGTGAACACCGTCACCACCGCCGACAAGCACCACATCATCACCACCTCTACCGATGGCGACATCGTGATGCTGGAAAGCAAGCAGTAAGGAAAAATTTTGGGATAAATGGGTGAAAGCAAGGCGACAGCCAAGCTTTCGCCCATTTTTAGTTTGTTCCAAACAATAATCGCCTTGCTTTCACACCCCCATTATCTCAAGTTTTTTGCTCTATTGAACCGTTAATACACCAAACATATTTTTTGCAGATTCTCTTCAAAGCGATTTTTATCTATAGCATTATTCTTAAGCGCAGAACGATAGTTGTATATCGTTTGTGGCGAGTAAGACAAGATACCCGCAATCTTTGCACTTTCAGTAATGCCCAAACGTATCAAGGCCGCTACGCGCAAGCTTGGGGTTAGTTCGTCTTCGTCTTGAAGCTGTATTTGTGCCTCGGGCACGAGCAAGGTGTTCAGCTCTGTTATAAACGAAGGAAAGAGCGACAAGAATATTTTATCAAACTGTAAAAAGAAATTCTGATTCGCTTCCACAGTACGTTTTGACGAAGAAAGCATGCTCAACAATTCCTGTTGCTGATTGGCCTTGATTTTCCTGATAACCAACTTACGCAAGTTTTCTAATCTCTCAATATATTGATAGCAAAGATTAATATAAGCATTTGCCATATTCTCACGCTTTGCAATGGTGTTTGCAAGTTCAGCGTTCGAGTTTGAAAGCTCGGTATTCGTATTTGAAAGATCCGTGTTCGAGTTCGTAAGCTCGGTGTTCGTCTTTGAGAGCTCTGTGTTCGAGTTTGTCAGTTCGGTATTCGTCTTTAAGAGTTTGGTGTTCGAGTTTGTCAGTTCGATGTTCGTCTTTGAAAGCTCGGTGTTCGTCTTTGAGAGCTCCGTGTTCGTCTTTGAGAGCTCGGTGTTCGAGTTCGAAAGTTCGGTATTCGAGTTCGAAAGCTCGGTATTCGAGTTCGAAAGCTCGGTGTTCTTCTTTGAGAGCTCGGTGTTCGAGTTGGTTAGTTCAGTGTTCGAGTTCGAAAGCTCGGTATTCGAGTTCGAAAGCTCGGTGTTCTTCTTTGAGAGTTCGGTGTTCGAGTTTGTAAGAGCCTTATTATCCTTTGCCTGTTGACTATTAATATTGTATAACTGTTCAGTCAATGCTTTCAGTTTCTTCTCATTTTGTTTCAGCAGTCGGTTTTTCCGCCTAACATAAACCATAATGAAGACAACCACGCCCAACAGCACAGTGATACAAGCCAACGCCGATTTATGCCAAACGGCTTGTAGTTCAAGTTTATCTGCGTAGGCAGACAATATAAAGTTAAAGTTATTATACAAATCAACGCGTCGTAGGCGGTTATTCACCCCGTTGGCATCTTTTAATGAAAGGCTTATATACTCTTGCGCTTTGTCTACATCATTGTTTTTGTAAAGCAGCAAGGCCACATCTTGAAGAGACATGCTCTCTTTGGTAGATGTCATCACGTCGCTCATGGCAGAAAGAAGCAGATAGCGTTCTTGCAGCTCAAATTGTTTATTCTTGCGATAAGCCTTCGACAATATATAGGCCGACATTCCATACATGTCGCTATTGGGTTTTGTCAGGCTCATGGTCTTCTTAAGACAGGTGCTTATGTCATGAAGAGCCCCATTTGAGTAATAGAGCTGTACCCCTTTAAAAAAATAATACTGTGCGTCTTGCTTCGGATAACAATTCAGAGCCTTATTAATATACTCGTTAAAGAGCTTTTTATAATGCTCACTAAACTCGGTGTTCTCACAATAAGCGTTCAGGCTAAAATAAAGTGCGCATTGGGCACAACTGTAAAGATAATTTTGCTGAGTGTCAGATGGCGGGATATTGAGCTTTTCAAGACACTCTTTGGCCTCAATATAGAAACCTTTGGAAACTAACAGTCGGGCCTTTAACATCTGGAATCTATTGTAATAGGCCGACTGGTTTATCTGCTGAGCCAAGAGTGTTCCTTTTTTAACATACACCTTGGCCGAATCATAAATGAATGGCATATATCCATGAACCAACTGTTCATACAAGCGCAACTTTCCCTCTGCATCAGCCACATAGGCGGCGCCAAGCTTAATATCTTGAAGCTTCTTGTCTTTGAGGGCATAATAGTCAGCCCTATGGGCAATAACAGAATCCAACTGTTTGTATAGTCTTTTATTGTCGGCCCGAATACAAATGGCCGGGAGAAGGAATGTAATAAAAAGAAATAATAGTCGCATAGTATTGTAGGGATTTTTGTCATTAATATTATTACAAAATTACAAGTTT